>ERZ791731.8-NODE-8-length-145723-cov-5.04555_pt1 | contig 145723 bp, 82 predicted proteins | sample MGYA00509954_ERZ791731 | MGnify/ENA primary metagenome ERZ791731 (study PRJEB30046, sample SAMN00715134) | human gut metagenome | study: EMG produced TPA metagenomics assembly of the A metagenome-wide association study of gut microbiota in type 2...
GGTTCGTGAGAATGTAGTAATCAGCCGCGCTACATTTGGCGGCAACGCTACCAAAATCGGAAACGGAAACTACCTGATGGACAAAGTACATCTTTGCCATGATGTACAAATCAACAATAACTGTGTAGTAGGCATCGGCACTACTATCGCTGGTGAATGTACGTTGGATGACAGTGCTATTCTAAGTGGAAACGTTACCCTGCATCAGTATTGCCACATAGGTAGCTGGACATTAGTACAAAGCGGCTGCCGTATATCTAAAGATGTACCTCCGTACGTTATCATGTCAGGAAATCCGGTAGCATATCATGGCGTAAACGCCGTAGTTCTTTCTCAACATCGCAATACATCAGAAAGAATCCTTCGTCACATCGCTAATGCATACCGTTTGATTTATCAGGGTAATTTCAGTGTTCAGGATGCCGTACAGAAAATTATCGATCAGGTTCCTATGAGTGAAGAAATCGAGAATATTGTAAATTTCGTGAAGAACTCGGAAAGAGGTATTGTGAAATAAACAATGTAATATCTATAAGAAGAAAGGGTGATGCTTGAAGAAAAGCGTCACCCTTCTTTTTTATAGATGGATGACGCAAAAGATAATATTTTTACAAATAGAAGATACTTCAGTGATTCAGCGACATTAGTGATTCATCTTCAAATCCAGAAATTCAATTCATCATTCAAATTCCAAAGTACCGAAGAAATCGGGGCGATGGAAATCCGGTTGGTCAATCTCTATCGGATTCCATGAAAGGAAATGAGGAGTCTGCAACTCATCACCACACTTATAGAAATTAGCTTTTATCTCCTTTCCATCAAGTGATTCAATCTGATGCTTAAAGAATACAGCATACGGAATGATGAGAGCAACTTCCCAGTCTGTCTCCTCGACACGTTCTGCAAAAGGCTGATTACCCAGACTAGACCAGCGTTGTACAAGAGTAGTCACTTCTTTTGGTGCATGTTCCCGGTTGTTACGAACAGGACCGGCACCTACCAGGATAGTTCCGATGCAATTACATTCTATATTATAATAGATCCCGTCACCTGCAGGTATAGAAAAGAATTCTACACAGGAATCAGTCCATACAGAACCGTTATCTTCGCCGTATTTGGCACGTACACTCTCCTCTTTCACTTTAAAGTGTAGCAAAATTGAGTTCTGCGTATGAGCAATGCGAAAGTTCACTTTGGGTTTGTATGGATATTCAGCCCAATTGACACACTGAACCGGCTGAAAATCTATTTTTTCTTCATCGAATAATTTAGGAAGCGAACAAGCCTCCACGTTAGCCGCACTAATTTTCTTTACTTTCATATATCTTTCGTTTGAATGATACAAATATAGTTACTTTCTTCTAATAAGGTTCACAGAAATGAAATAAAAACGATATATTTGCCAATAGTAATACCTTAAAAGAACGAATTAGTGAGAAAAATAACTCTTTTATTTCTGCTATTTTTAAGCGTAGCCGCCGTCCACACACAAGGTCAGAATATTACTTTCAGTCATTTGACCACGGATGACGGCCTTTCACAGTTCTCTGTCAACAGCTTATATATCGACGAGCGGGGAATAATATGGATAGGCACACGCGAGGGACTCAACCGGTATAACGGTAACGACATTAAAAGTTTCAAACTTAACAAAAACGACCCGAACAGCCTGTTCAGCAATACGGTGCTGCGCATCACCGGGAACAAAAACGGGAAAGTATATCTGCTCTGTACTGACGGTGTGGCAGAGTTCGATTTGACTACCCAACGGTTCAAGACATTGCTTCAGGGCAATGTGGACGCCATTTACTATAACGAGAAATTGTATATCGGCAAGAGAGAGGAAGTATTTGTGTACAACGAAAGCACAGGGAACTTCGACCTTTTCTATCACCTTGCCGGAAAAGACATCACTTTATCCTGCCTTCATTTGGATGAAAAGAAGAATCTTTGGATGGGAACTGCCGGAAAGGGTGTTTATCGCCTTTCGGAAGATAAAACGATTTCACGACCAGTTACGGAAGGAAATATCACAAGTATCTACGAAGATTCTTCAAAAGAATTATGGATTGGTAGTTGGGAAGAAGGACTTTACCGTGTCAAACCGGATGGTTCCATCGAGAATTTCCGCCATGACCCGAAAAACGCAAACAGTCTCTGCTCCGACTTCGTCAGAAGCTTTTGTGAAGACAACTCGGGTAATTTATGGATAGGTACTTTCCACGGTCTGAACCGCTACGAGAAAAGTACAGGTAATTTCCAACTCTATACTGCCAACGCCAGTAAACCGGACGGACTCACCCACTCTTCTATCTGGTGTATTGTCAAAGACGGACAGGGAACGCTTTGGTTGGGGACTTATTTCGGCGGAGTCAATTACTTCAATCCTGAATATGAGATCTATACCCGCTACAAAGTGGGTGACACCGAAAAAGAAGGTCTGAGCAGCCCCATCGTCGGAAGAATGACGGAAGATAAGGACGGCAACCTGTGGATTTGTACCGAAGGGGGTGGCGTGAATGTCTACAACCGCAAAGACAACACGTACCGTTGGTACCGCCACGAGGAAGGAAAAAACAGCATTTCGCACAATAACGTGAAGGCGATTTATTATGACCAGGCTCACGATATCATGTGGATTGGCACGCACTTGGGCGGATTGAACAAACTCGACCTGCGGACGAACCGTTTCACTGTCTACCGGATGAAAGCGGGAGAGCCTACTTCATTGCCATCGGATATTGTACGTGACATTGTGCCATATGAGGATAAACTGGTGATTGCCACTCAAAACGGTGTCAGCCTGTTCAATCCGGCAACGGGTACTTGCCAACAGCTTTTCAAGGAAACCAAGGCGGGAAGAAATATCGGCATGGTGGCTAGTCTTTGTTTCGACAAAGAGGGCACTTTATGGATTGCAGCTACCGGAGAAGGGGTTTACTCGTATCGCTTCGATACCGGCACGCTCACCAATTATGCGCACAATCCGGCCATTCCGAATAGTCTTAGCAACAATAATGTCAACAGTATCATGCAGGATAGCAACGGGAACTTATGGTTCTCCACTTCCGGCAGCGGACTGGATCGTTATCGCAAAGAGAGCAATGATTTCGAGAATTTCGATGTACAGAAAGACGGATTGTCCAGTGATTGTATTTACGAGGTATTCGAGTCTTCCATTCAGAAAGGAGATTTGCTTCTGATTACCAATCAGGGATTCTCACAATTCGACTATCCGCATAAGAAGTTCTATAATTACGGTACGGAAAACGGATTCCCGCTGACTGCTGTCAATGAGAATGCGCTGTTCGTGACACATGATGGAGAAGTATTCCTCGGCGGTATTCAGGGAATGATTTCTTTTTGGGAAAAGAAACTGCATTTTACCCCGAAATCTTATAATATCATCCTTTCCCGCCTGATAGTCAACGGCAGGGAAGTAGTCCCCGGCGATGAAACCGGAATTCTGAACCAATCCATCTGCCACACACCGGAAATTAGTCTGAAAGCGAATCAGTCGATGTTCAGTATCGAATATGCCACTTCCAACTTTATCCCTGCCAACAGGGATGAGATTCTCTATCGCCTGGAAGGGTTTTCCAATGAATGGAATCATACGTACCGCAAGCAGACGCTCATCACTTATACAAATCTGAATCCGGGCAAGTACACGCTTGTCATCAAATCACAACGGGACGGAATCAAAGAAGCCAGACTTCTCGTTATTGTACTTCCACCGTGGTATGAGACATGGTGGGCTTACCTGATTTATACCATTGTCACCATCAGCCTGCTATGGTTCCTTATTCAAAACTACAATTCGCGAATCAAACTCCGCGAATCCCTGAAATATGAAAAGAAACATATCGAAGACCTCGAAGCGCTGAACCAGTCGAAACTGCGTTTCTTTACAAACATCTCGCATGAATTCCGCACGCCGTTGACGCTTATCGTAGGGCAAGTGGAAACTTTGCTGCAAGTGCAGACATTCACTCCCAATATATATAATAAGGTATTGGGAATCTACAAGAACAGTATCCAACTGCGTGAACTGATTACGGAACTGCTCGATTTCCGCAAACAGGAACAGGGGCATATGAAGATAAAGGTAAGCAAGCACAACCTAGTGGATTTCCTGTACGAGAATTATCTGCTCTTCCTTGAATACGCCAGCAGCAAGCAGATTAATTTCAAGTTCAACAAACAGAAAGATGACATTGAAGTATGGTATGACCAGAAGCAGATGCAGAAGGTCATCAACAATCTATTGTCCAATGCATTGAAACATACGAAAGAGGAAGATACCATTTCCATCAACGTTTCGCAGGAGCAAGACCATGCCGTCATCGAAATAAAGGATACCGGTACGGGTATCGCCGCTGCGGAAATTGACAAAATCTTCGACCGGTTCTATCAGACCGAACTTCTGAACTCACTGAATACCGGAGCCGGAACAGGCATCGGACTGGCTCTGACAAAAGGTATCATCGAACTTCATCACGGTACCATCCGTGTGGAAAGCGAACCGGGCAAGGGAAGCAGCTTCATTATCACTCTGAAACTGGGCAAACAGCATTTTGCCGAAGAACAGATAGCACAAAGTGATACCGACACTACCATCCAGGAGCCGGAAACGTTCGTTCCTTCAGCAGAAATCCTGTCGGAATCGGAATGGAAAGAGGAAGATAACAAGCGGATTGAAGATGCAAAGATGCTGATTGTGGAAGATAACGAATCCATCAAGCAGATGTTAGTCGGTATCTTCGAGACATTTTATCAGGTCAGTACGGCTTCCGACGGAGAAGAAGCGTTGGAAATGGTGCAGAAGGATATGCCGAGCATTATTTTAAGTGATGTCGTGATGCCGCATATGTCCGGTACGGAACTATGCAAGCGGATAAAGACGGATTTCAATACTTGCCATATTCCGGTTGTGCTGCTGACAGCACGTACTGCGATAGAACACAATATCGAAGGGCTGAAAATCGGCGCGGATGATTATATCACGAAACCGTTTAATACCAATCTTCTGATTTCCCGTTGTAACAACCTGGTGAACTCCCGTCGATTGTTACAGGAAAAGTTCAGCAAACAACCGCAGGCTTTCGCACAGATGTTGGCTACCAACCCGATGGATAAAGAGATGCTGGATCGTGCAATGGCTATTATCGAACAGCATCTGGATAATACGGATTTCAACGTCAATATCTTTGCCCGCGAAATGGGGATGGCACGTACGAACCTGTTCACCAAGCTAAAAGCGGTTACAGGGCAGACACCGAATGATTTTATCCTGAGCATACGTCTCAAGAAAGGGGCGGTTATGCTACGTAATAATCCGGAACTGAATATCACAGAGATTTCAGACCGGATAGGATTCTCGTCTTCACGTTATTTCAGCAAGTGTTTCAAGGAGATTTATCATGTCAGTCCGCTGGCTTACCGCAAGGGAGAAGAAAAGGAAGAAGGAGAAGAAGAAACAGACTAATAGCAGCCATTATCGGGAAAGCCTATAGTAAATAATCGGACACTGCCGTGCCGGGAGAATATCACCTCGTTGGCACAGTAGTGACATCGTAGTGGCACGCTTGTGCCAACAGGGTGGCACAACTGTGACAACGGGGTGGCACTAAACCGTTCTGCACTCTTCCGAATCCGGAAAGCGGAACTTCCCCCGATGTACTATTTTGTACTTCACTTGTACGTTACTGCTCCTTCTTTTTTCTCCAATCGTTTATCTTTGTGCATCTAACATCATTCCCTAAAAATACAGCATTATGAGAAACGTTTCACGTCTACTTCCGTTATTGCCCGGCATTGCAATGTTAACCGGATGCAACCACGCACCTCAAAAGAGCAATGGACAAAACGGTCAAAAGCCCAACATTATTTATATATTCGCAGACGACCTCGGTATCGGCGACCTGAGTTGTTACGGAGCAACTAAAGTGAGTACTCCTAATATCGACCGTCTCGCCGGACAGGGAGTACAATTCACCAATGCTTACGCCACCTCGGCCACCAGTACCCCTTCCCGTTTCGGACTCCTCACAGGTATGTATCCCTGGCGGCAGGAAAACACCGGCATTGCTCCCGGAAACTCGGAGCTTATCATCGACACAGCCTGCGTTACCATGGCTGATATGTTGAAAGATGCCGGATACGCTACCGGTGCAGTCGGCAAATGGCACTTGGGACTCGGCCCGAAAGGCGGCACAGACTTCAACAGCCAAATCAGCCCGAACGCACAAAGCATCGGTTTCGACTATGAATTTATCATCCCCGCAACTGTAGACCGTGTCCCCTGTGTATTTGTAGAAAACGGCCGTGTAGTAGGTCTTGACCCTAACGACCCTATCACTGTCAGCTACGACCACAAAGTAGGCGACTGGCCTACGGGAGAAGAAAACCCGGAACTTGTGAAGCTGAAACCCAGCCAGGGACATAACAATACCATTATCAACGGTATCCCCCGCATCGGCTGGATGACCGGTGGAAAGTCCGCCCTTTGGAAGGATGAGGACATTGCCGACATCATCACCGATAAAGCCAAGAATTTCATCGCTTCCCACCAAGAAGAACCTTTCTTCCTATATATGGGTACGCAAGACGTACATGTACCCCGTATCCCCCACCCGCGTTTTGCCGGAAAGAGCGGACTCGGAACTCGTGGCGATGTCATCCTGCAACTGGACTGGACAATCGGAGAAATCATGCACACACTGGACAGCCTCAACATAGCCGACAACACAATTCTCATCTTCACCAGCGACAACGGCCCTGTGATTGATGACGGCTATCAGGATCATGCTTACGAAATGCTCAACGGACATACCCCTATGGGAATCTATCGTGGCGGAAAATACAGCGCTTATGAAGCAGGAACGCGTATTCCGTTCATCGTACGCTGGCCTGCCAAGATACAGCCATCCAAGCAACAGGCTCTTTTCTCACAAATCGACGTATATGCATCGCTCGCTTCACTCCTGAACCAACCTTTACGGAAAGGAGCAGCCCCCGACAGCCAGGAACACCTGAATGTGATTTTAGGCAAAAATAATACAGACCGTGAATACGTCGTTCAGCAGAACCTGAACAACACGCTCGCCATCGTAAAAGGCCAGTGGAAATACATCGAGCCAAGCGACAGCCCCGCTATCGAGTTCTGGACAAAGATGGAATTAGGAAACGATAAACATCCGCAACTCTATGATTTATCGTCCGATCCATCAGAGAAAACGAACGTAGCAAAGCAGCATCCTGATATCGTAAAAGAACTGTCTGCCTTGCTGGAAACCGTAAAAGAATAACAAGAATATAAGAACAGAAAATTGTATGATTTTGCACTAATCCTGAATAATTCTATCCATATGAGAATATTTAATCAGCCTATATTTGCAACCGTAGATTCAATAAAATCACTTAATTTTTAATATATGAAAAGACATTTATCCACTCAAACTAGAAAAAGGATTCTCTCCTCACTTGGACTGATCTTGTTTTCTGTTTCTTTTGTACTTGCACAGGTACTTGTAAAAGGTACGGTGAAGGATAATTTAGGAGAAGGAGTGCCGGGCGCCAGTGTTCAGGTAAAAGGTACTTCACAAGGAACTATCACCGACCTTGACGGCAAGTTTGCATTCAGTGTACCCAACAAAAATGCAACAATAGTCATTTCTTTCATCGGTTATGTTACTGTAGAACAGAAAGTAGATACACAGAAGCCAATGGTTATTACTTTAAGAGAGGATACCAAAACATTGGATGAAGTAGTAGTTGTAGGTTATCAGGAGGTGCGCAAACGTGACTTGACTGGTTCTGTGGCCAAGGCCAACATGAATGATGTCCTCACTGCCCCCGTCGCTTCATTCGACCAAGCTTTGGGAGGACGTATCGCCGGTGTAAATGTCACATCCGGTGAAGGTATGCCTGGTGGCACAATGAATATAGTTATCCGGGGTAACAACTCCTTAACACAGGAAAACTCACCTTTATTTGTAATTGATGGCTTCCCTGTGGAAGATACTTCCGCTTCCAGCACCTTAAACCCTTCGGACATCGAGTCTATCGATTTTTTGAAAGACGCTTCAGCCACTGCCATTTATGGAGCACGTGGTGCTAATGGAGTTGTAATTGTAACTACTAAAAAAGGAAAAGTAGGACGGGCACAACTGACATACGACGGAAGTTTTGGAGTACAACATATCACTCGCACCATTCCAATGATGGACGCTTATGAGTTCGTCAAATTACAAAATGAAATGTATCCGACAGTGGTTGCCGGCTCTTACCTTATGAACTATGAAGGCAAACAATGGACATTAGAAGATTACCGGAATATTGACCAATATAACTGGCAAGATGAAATTTTCCGAACCGCTTGGCAACAAAGCCACACTGTGCGACTGACAGGTGGTACGGAAGGAGTACGCTATAATGCTTCCCTATCTTACTACGACCAAGACGGTACATTATTGGAAACCGGATATAAACGTATGCAGGGACGTATGAACACAGTAGTACGCCGTGGTAAATTGAACATGAGCCTGACGACCAATTATTCACGTTCCATCCAGACAGGAAGCACCCCTTCCGCAACATCTTACAGTGGTATGAACAACTTGTTCTACAGTGTTTGGGGATATCGTCCCGTAACCTCTCCCGACACTCCATTAAGTTTTTTGATGGATAGCGCAACAGATAATGCAGTAGACTCAAGTAACGACTATCGTTTCAATCCTATTCTTTCACTCAAAAACGAATACCGGAAGAATTATATCAATAATCTTCAAATGAACGGTTTTGCCGAATATGAAGTCATCAAGGGGCTGAAAGTCAAAGTCTCTGCCGGATACACTTATGATGCCCGTAAAAATGACCAGTTCAACAATTCAAAGACCCGCTATGGCGGTCCGACCTCTACCGACAAAGTGAATGCACAAGTGACCCGTTCAGAACGCTTAACTTGGTTGAACGAAAACACAGTGACTTACCAGACCAACATCAAGAAGAAACATTTCATCAATGCTTTGGCTGGTATCACCTTCCAGAATTCAGACTATGAAGCATACGCTTTCCGCACCACCCATATTCCCAACGAATCACTCGGAATGGCGGGGATGAGGGAAGGACAAGCCAGTACAAGCAGTTCTGCCAAATCATCATGGTCAATGCTTTCTTATTTGGGACGTATCAACTACAATTATAAATCCAAATACTATGCAACCGCCTCATTCCGTGTAGACGGCTCTTCCAAGTTCAACAAGGATAACAGGTTTGGATACTTTCCCTCTGCATCATTAGCGTGGACATTCACCGAAGAGAAGTTCATGAAACCAATCAAAAGTATCCTTTCCAATGGAAAGCTGCGTTTTAGCTGGGGACTCACCGGAAATAACCGCATCGGTGAATACGATTATTACCAACTATTATCCGTCTTGAAATCCAGAATAGGTTCTTATACCGCTACCAATTCGATACCAAGCGGCGTATATCCATTCGAGAACGATGCCACCAACGCCGGAACTGTACCCATCTCGTTGCAGAACAAAAATCTGAAATGGGAAACGACCGAACAATGGAACTTGGGAGTCGACCTCTCATTCTTCGATGAACGAATCGGCCTCACAATGGATATATACCGGAAAAATACACGCGACTTGTTGCTTGCCGCCCAATTACCCTATTCTTCCGGTTTCTACAATGCCACAAAGAATATTGGTAAAGTACGTAATGATGGTCTGGAAATCAGCTTGAATACACTGAATATTAAGACACGCGATTTTCAATGGTCATCCAATTTTAATATTTCTTTCAACAAGAATAAAGTATTAGCGTTATCCGAAAACCAAACCGCATTGTTGACAGCTGTCCAGTTTGACCAAAACTACAACGGACAATCCAGTTATATTGCCAAAATCGGTTTGCCGATGGGACTGATGTATGGCTACGTTTACGAAGGCACGTATAAATACGATGATTTCAACAAATCAGGAAATTCATACAGTTTGAAATCTAGTGTACCTCATTTCTCAACCGAAAACAACACACAACCAGGTATGCCGAAATATGCCGACCTGAACGGTGACGGAGTAGTAGATTCCAATGACCGTACTATCATCGGACGAGGACTTCCAGTACATACAGGAGGATTGACCAATGACTTTACTTATAAAGGAATTGATTTAAGCATCTTCTTCCAATGGTCGTATGGAAATGACATTATGAACGCCAACCGCCTGTTCTTTGAAAGTTCCAATAACCGCTCACGTGAATTGAACCAATATGCCAGCTACACCAACCGCTGGACAGCAGACAACCCGACCAGTGACATTCCAGCCGCTACGAATTCTTCTTCCAATCGTGTCATTTCTTCACGCATCATAGAAGACGGTTCCTTCTTGCGTCTGAAAAATGTAACGATAGGATACACCTTCCCCAGCCAGATGACGAAAAAATGGAAAATAGATAAAGCACGTATCTACGTTGCCGCACAGAATCTCTGGACATGGACAGGTTATTCCGGCTATGACCCCGAAGTATCTGTTCGTAACAGCGCCTTAACGCCGGGATTGGATTATTCGTCTTATCCAAGAGCTTACTCCGTCAGTTTCGGTGTCAGTTTAGGATTCTAAGCTTAATATGTTATCATTCAACATTTAAAATTCATCACATGAAAATACTAAGAATATCAATCATAGCTTTACTCGCAAGTCTCTTTACTGCATCTTGCGACTTTTTGGATAAAGAACCGACTGAATTAGCTTTAGATGAGTATTTTAAAACTCCCGAAGAAGCCTCCTCCTTCTTGACAGGCACTTATGCTATTCTCTCCCAGCCAACCTTTTATGGCGGTGACTATATGTACCTCGTTGCAGGAGATGATTTGTCGCATTATGGTGGTAGCGGACGCGGACCTGCCTCCACCGGTCTGATTTGTAATAACGCCACTACTAGTGATAACGCAGTCACCAACTTCTGGTATTTACTTTATGTTGGTGTCAATCGTGCAAATATCTTTTTAGAGAATATCGACAAGGTAGAAGGCTTTTCTACCGGCGTGAAAGAACAGTACATTGCCGAAGCCCGTTTTCTGCGCGCTTTTTATTATTTCAATCTTGTAGAGTGCTGGGGCGATGTACCATTTAAGACAACTTCAACCCAAGATGTGAAGAACCTTGACGCACCACGGACAGACAAGCAGGAAATCTATGACTTCATTGTTAATGAAATGGCGGATGCTGCTGAAACTGGATTGAAATCAGCTGCCGAACTATCCTATTTACCCGGACGCATCTCAAAATCTACTGCATGGGGAATATTGGCACGCGTCTACCTGTTCCGTGCCGGAGAACATTTCCGTGAAAACCGTGCTGCCAATCAGGCAGAAGCCAAAGATTATTTTGAAAAAGCCAGTTTCTATGCTCAGAAAGTGACAGCGGAAGGACACGAACTAGCAGATAACTACTGGGATTTCTTCATTGATTTATGTTCCAACCAGTATAATACGACCGCCAATGAAAGTATCTGGGAAATTGAATTTGCCGGAAACAATACATCTGACACTCAAGCGGAAGGCCGTATCGGTAATATCATCGGACTAGCCGGTCCCGACCTTTCATCTAAAAGCAGTATAAAAGGAAAGGCTGATCCAGGATATTCGTATGCTTTTATTTACAGTACCCCCAAATTGTATAATCTGTATGTAAAGAACGGAGACATCAACCGTTTCAATTGGAGCATCACTCCTTTTGAATATAAGGAATCAGGCGGTAAAAATACCGGAGTGACGCATCGTGAATTTGAAATGGGAAAACTAGCGCAAGTAATGACGCAATATGGTCCGAAATCTTACCAATACAATGGTGATATTGAAAAAACCAAGGCGACTACCAATTATAGCCGTATGTGTGGAAAATATCGCCGCGAATACGAAGCTGATAAAAAAGACAAGAACTTTACGTCCATCAACTTCCCTGTATTACGTTATGCAGATGTATTATTGATGATTGCAGAAGCAGAGAATGAAGCAAATAATGGGCCGACAGACCTTGCATATACTTGTATCAATGATGTCAGAGATCGTGCAGGTTTGGATGACCTACCGAAGAACATGTCGCAGACGGAATTCCGTCAAGCGGTAAAGGATGAACGAGGTATGGAACTATGCTTTGAATATACCCGGCGTTTTGACCTTATCCGTTGGGGAGAGTTTGTAAAGAACATGCAAGAATTGGTACCGGCTGCACAATCTGGAGAAAACTGGAACTTAGGACCAACTAACGTATATACCTATTTCCAAGTATCCTCTACATACAACTATTTCCCTATTCCAGATGCTGAAATGAGTACCAACAAGTACATTACACAAAACAATCCGAATTGGTAAACAAAGTATTCATCAGTAAAAAACAACAAATTATGAAAGCATATAAACTCATAGCCATCTGTGTAATAAGCCTCTTTTTCGGGGCATGTAATGACGGACTGGACGAAGATGTTGCATTGGACGTGACTGTAAATACCAATGAGAATGTGAGCTTCGACGGACATATCATCACTGTAAAGAAAGGAACTCCTGTCAACTTCAACATTGCCGGCGATCCGGACTTCCTTACATTCTTCAGCGGTGAAGAAGGGTATAAATATCAGTATAGAGAACGTCAAACCATTGATCCTTCACAAATCAAATCATCATCGCTAACCATCACGTTATACTATGAATATGGAACAACCGATATGGTAGACAGTAGAATCTATATATCCGATGAGTTCACCGGATTATATAAAGACAATTTCGTAGCAGATTCCTTGTTAGTGGAACAATATGAGAATGATGGTATCTGGCAGTCAATGATCCCCAACGAGGAACTAGGTTATGCCTTTCCGACGAAAACCGGTACATCGCAATCGCAAACTTATACATTCGATATGACGCAATACCTCAATAAAAGAGTTACAATTGCCATACGTTATAAAGGAGTGAAAAACACAGCGGTTCAATCACGTCTGTATTTCACCCAGATGCATCTCACCAATGAACTGAACAATGGTTCCAGCCTGAAGTTCGGTGCAAGTTCTTTCGGACTGACACCAGTAAACATGAAAAACAGATGTAACCTGCCTGATCAGGCATCAATGACTACCGACCGTGAATATGGTACAGTAAGCGGAGGAACTTCCGGAATCTGGAATTTGCAGAATATCGGAACCGAAACATTCTACTTGCACTCATCGACTGCAGGAACTCCGTTAAAATATAGTTGGCTGGTATCCGACCCGCTTACTATCAACTCATGCGAACCGGATCAGGGAACTAAAGTGAAAGACATCACCCAAAGCCTTGACTCTTATACGTATACCTATGACAAGGTTGGTATCTATAATGCAACTTTCCTTGCACGAAATGCCAATATTGACCATTCATCAACGACTACCTATAATTTCGTAGTCAACGTAGTGGAATAATTTAATAACAACAATAAGAAAACAATTAATACATATATCTATGAATTACTTTAAATCATTCTTGTTAACCGCATTTGCACTGTTCACATTGGCAGCTTGCAATACAGACGATTTGAGAGACGATGTTGATAATCTGAAAGGTCGCGTGGAGTCTCTGGAAGCACAAATTAATTTGTTGAATGATAATATGACCGCAATCAAACGACTACTTGAAGGCGGACAGACCATTACAGAAATTACTCAGACAAATGGTACCTATACATTGAAATTGAGCGGTGGAGAAACTGTAACATTAACACAAGGTTCCGCAGGAGAAATAAAATATCCGGAAATCAGCGTCAATGATGAAGGCCAATGGGTAGTAAACGGTGAAGTACTGACCCAAAACGGTGTACCCGTACAAGCCGTCGGAACTCCCGGCAATGATGGTATAACTCCCAAATTCCGACTGACGGATGATGGCAGCTACTGGCAAGTAAGTTATGACAACGGAACTAGTTGGCAGGATGTTCTTGATGAAAGTGGCAACAAAGTGTCTGCTGTAAACAATGGCTCTTCCGGTGGAGGTAGCAGTGATACATTCTTCGAGTCGGCAGGAATTGATGAAAGCGGAGATTTCTTCGTTATCCAGTTAAAAGGACAAAATGAAAGTATTTCCATACCTATCGTTAAAGATTTATTGTGCGAAATTATAGAGCCTGCCGAAGGAATGAATAAAGGATATTGGGAAATTGGTGCTGGTGAAATAGTCTCTACAACTGTAAAAGTAAAGGGAGATAATGTAATAGTAACTGCTCCGGCAGGGTGGTTGGCAACTATTAGCGAAGCGAATGAAAACAACGAAGCGACACTGACTATTACTGCCCCGACAAAGGCGACTGCCCTGAATACACGTGCCACAGCAGACAATAGCAGTGATGTCACCGTACAAGTAAATAAAGGGGCCAACTGGGCAGTAGATAAGATTCAAGTGAAATTGAGTATTATAAGAGACTATTACACATTATTCGAAGAAGGAGAGGATATCAATATTGGTGGAATCACCATAAATAAGAATACCTACCAAGATGCCAATATAGCAGTTTTAGATGGAACAGAGCCTGCTTTAGACAGCTATTTCAGCACTACCATGTCTAAACCTGTAATCTTGTTTTTAAGTGGTAACCAAGAATTTACTGTTACTGGAACAAAAGCTATCAGTAATGATCTCATAATAATGGCAAGATATGAAAACGAAAAACCGACTTTCAAAAATACAGCGGCAAATGGTACATTAAGACCAAGAAAAGGAAGTGTATATTTACTCAACCTGCACATAGCCATGGAAGGAAACACGGCTTCTGCCGGTTTCATTACCAACAACGACTTGACCATAGAAAATAATTGCACCAACCTAGTCATAGATAATTGTTATTTTAGTGGTGTACAGAAACCATTATATTGTGATAATAAAACCGCTGATATATATGGTATTAATAATATAAGCCTTCAAAATAATAAAATCCAATTAACGGCTGCTACAGTATTGCTCCAGTTAGGAACTGCCACCAACTTAGCTAGCTACAAGAATTTTGATTTTATAAATAATCTTATGTATTCTGCAAATGCAGTCAATGGGCAAATGATGAATTGTACTACTGCAACAGATGCAAAAGGAGAAATAGTTGGTAATATCAGCAATAATACAATTATTAATATAATAGGTGCCAATGTTTACTTTAGATATCAAACAGGAACATCTTTAAATATGAATAAGAACATTTTCTACATGGCAGATGCAGGAAAAACATCTTATCTATATAGCTTCTTGTATGAAAATCCCCAAGTTCCATCTATTGATGTGACAGATAATATTGTCTATAGCCCTGAAAACAGTAAATGGTCATATTATCACTCCAATTCTAAAGTAAAAATAATTCCTGATGGTGAGAAAAACCAAATGACATTACACGAAAATTCGCCTATTACCTCCTTTGATTATGCCAATGGTGTATTCACTCTTACTGATGAAATGATGACAGGAGGATATGGAGCATCCATTAATTAATACCTACTGATATATGAAAAAAGTAATACTATCAATATGTACAATTCTTTTCGTCGCACTTTACTCGTGCGACGAACGGGATGACTTGCGCTCCGACATTGACAATCTGAAAGAACGGGTTGCCAATCTGGAAGCAAGTATAGAACAGATGAATACGGACATCAACAACTACCAACAGATGGTAGCAGGAGTAATTCTGGTTATGGGATATAATCAGGATGAATTAGGAAATTACACCGTAGAACTCAGTAACGGAGAAACTGTAAATATTTATAGTGGAAAGGCTGATATGAACGACATGCCCCTATTCAGCATTAATGCATCAGGAAACTGGGCGTATACCATCAATGGTGTAACTACAGAATTACTTTTCAACAATCAACCAGTCAACGCTATTCCCGAAACCGGTGCTGCTGGAATTACTCCGAAAATGAAGGTGGATGCAAATGGTTTTTGGCTAATTTCACTGGACAATGGCTCAACTTGGAGCAAATTAGGAAACAATCAAATAGCTGATGGAACACAAGCTACCTCAAGTGCCAGCTCTGTTTTCAGTAACGTAGTAATCAACGAAGCTACCGGCGAGATCACATTTACTATACGCGCAGACAACAGTGAAGTTACAATACCCATCTACGGACAAGATTTCTATCTGAACATTCAATTTGAAGGGACAGCCACTTTCGGTCTGAAACAGATACAGGAATTTGTTGTGAAACAAGCCAACGTAGAAACTGCCGTCATTGAGAACCAAACATGGGGAATCAAGTTGGAAGAAACAAAATTGACTGTTACCGCTCCTTCCACCAATCCTCGTGGAGAAACATATGAAGACGTGATTCACATTAAAATATTCTCCAAAGAAGGCTATTGCCGCATAGTTAAATTGCCGGTTAAATTACTAAATAGCCAAATTGATGCCAATGCAACCACCGCTTGGACGGAGTTCCTCAGCGGTGATGATAAGAATGTATTGCTGGATTTCTCCTACGCAGGATATATGCGGGGAGAAACAGCTCCCCCCGATGTGGAAATGTTGATAGCTCAAGGATATAAGGTCTATGATGTCACGAAGTATGGAGCCGTCCCCAATGACGGAAAATCCGACCGTGAAGCTTTTATGAAAGTGCTGGCAGAAATTGCCGGCACTAATAATATCAAACAAGAAGACGCTGGTATGACAGACCGCTATATCAAAGAGAATGCCAAAGCCGTCATCTATTTCCCGGAAGGGAACTATATATTGCAGGACAAAGCTTCCCAAAACCGGAGAATCCGTATGTCTATGGGAAATATAGTACTTAAAGGAGCAGGTAAAGATAAGACAACACTCGAAATGACTGTTGCCAACACTTCCCCCAACCCAACAACCGAAATGTGGAACGCACCTGTGATGATGGAATTTAAACACAACTCCGGATTAACAGAATTGGGAACAATTACTGCTGACGCCCCCATCGGCAGTAAAAGTGTGACAGCTAGCGTGACCGGAGTAAGCAGCGGAAGCTGGGTATGCCTTGTGCTGAAAAACAACAACGAAGATGTTATCAATACCGAACTGTCTCCATACAGATGGCAAGATATCAATGTACAGTCCGGCGGAACACTTAACATCAAATCAGAAGGTATCCAGATTTACGAATATCACCAGATTGAAAAAATCAGCGGTAACACTATTACTTTCAAGGAACCTATTATGCACGCCATCAATAAAGACTGGAATTGGAAAATCTCCAAATTCGCCAATTATGAGAATGTCGGCATAGAAGACCTTACTTTCAAAGGACACTCAAAAGAGAAGTTTATTCATCATGGTTCTGACATCGATGACGGTGGATTCAAGTTGATAGACTTTGTCCGATTAACCAACTCCTGGATACGCCGTGTCAATTTCGAAAGTGTCAGTGAAGCAATGTCTATCACAAGTTCAGCAAACTGCTCTGCTTATGACATACAAATTGGCGGTAACCGGGGACATGCATCTATTCGTTCACAAGCTTCTTCCCGCATATTTATTGGAAAAGTGATAGAGAACAGCAATGGATATACTCTCAGCAAAGGCGAAGGCGAAGGAACCTTAGGTACTTACCAGTCGAACGTAGGACAATATCACGCTTGTGGAGTCTCCAAACAAAGCATGGGTGCCGTAATCTGGAACGTAAAGTGGGGAGATGATTCCTGTTTTGAATCGCATGCAACACAACCACGTGCCACACTAATTGATTGCTGCTCAGGCGGATTCATGCACTGGAGACAAGGCGGTGATTCTGCACAAATGCCAAATCATATGGAAAATCTGACTATCTGGAACTTCAATGCAACAAATATTCAGACAGATACAGACATTGATGCCGAAGGGAAATTCATTTGGTGGGACGCAAAAGGATACTGGTGGAAATTCTTGCCACCAATTGTGGTAGGCTTCCATGGACAATCTCTTCAATTCAATGAATCACAAATGAAACGATGCGAAAACAATAACGGTGCAGTAGAACCCCTTTCCCTTTACGAAGCACAGTTACGTAATCGTTTGGGATATGTACCCGGATGGCTGAACGCATTAAAATAAACACACAATTTTTCTAACCATTATAAAACGTATTTGAAAATCAGACTTTAATCAATTTAACACCTGAAAGAGAGGGGCCGCGAGGTTCTTCTCTTTTACTTTTTCCGTATCTTTGCAACAAAATTAAATGTCATGCAAGAAACTCTGCCTATCCATTTCGCCCCGTTACAAGGTTACACCGAAGTTTTTTACCGCAATGCCCACGCCGCTTGTTTCGGTGGCGTAGACACTTATTACACCCCATTTGTCCGAATTGAGAAAGGCGAGTTCCGCCGCAGGGATGTCCGAGGCATCGAACCGGAAAACAATCATGTGCCCCACCTCGTCCCTCAGTTAATAGCTCCGACAGTTGAAAAAGCGGAAGCGATTCTCTCCCTTTTTATCGAGAAAGGATATAAAGAAGCGGATATAAATCTGGGCTGCCCCTTTCCAATTTTAGCAAAGCGTCACAATGGTTCCGGCATCCTGCCTTATCCCGAAGAAGTGGAAGCACTACTCAGCTTGGTTCGGAAGTATCCGCAAATCAGTTTCTCCATAAAAATGAGATTGGGATGGGAGAATGCGGCTGAATGCCTCAAACTAGCTCCTATTATTAACGAACTGCCACTGCGGCAAGTCACGATGCATCCCCGTTTAGGCAAACAACAATATAAAGGTGAAGTAGACCTTAAAGGGTTCGCTGATTTTCAAGATGCCTGCAAACATCCTGTTATTTATAACGGAGACATAAACAGTCTGGAAGATATTCAACAAATTCAGGACAGATTTCCTTCATTAGCCGGAATTATGATAGGACGCGGGCTACTCGCCAATCCGGCGTTAGCATTAGAGCATAGACACGGACACGTTCTTAGTTTCGATGAAATGGTACAAAAATTGCAATTGATGCACAAAAGCGTATACACGGCATATGCAGAGCAGCTTGAAGGCGGAGACGGACAGCTTCTAAACAAGATGAAGACTTTTTGGGAATATTTATTGCCAAATACAGAAAAAAAACTAATGAAAGCTATTCATAAAAGTACAAGCCTGAACAAATATAATCAAGCTGTCAATGCCTTTTTTAATCAACGATAGGCTGATTACCCGTAATTTTGTGTAATTTTGCACCCGTTTATAAACAAGCACATTATGAAAAAATACATTCTATTATTTCTTTGCCTGATAACAGTTTCGGGCAGTTTTGCACAGATGAAGGACTTCAAGTTTAAATTCTACGGACAAATACGTACTGATTTTTATTATAACAGTCGTGCCAATGAAGAAACTGTGGACGGACTGTTTTATATGTATCCCAAAGACAAGGTACGCGACGCGGACGGGAATGACTTGAATTCAACTTCAAATAGTAATTTCTATACGTTATATTCGCGCTTGGGAGTAGATGTTGCCGGTCCCAAATTGGGAACAGCCAAAACTTCCGCTAAAGTAGAGATTGACTTCCGCGGCACAGGCACTTCTTATTCAGTAGTACGCCTTCGTCATGCATATCTCAATCTGGATTGGGGCAAATCAGCTTTATTGCTCGGCCAAACCTGGCATCCATTGTTCGGAGATGTTTCACCGCAGATTCTGAATCTTTCTGTAGGGGCACCTTTCCAACCTTTTAGCCGTGCGCCACAAATTCGTTATCGTTATACAAACCGCAACTTCCAACTTACAGGAGCTGCCGTATGGCAATCCCAGTATTTGTCTCAAGGACCTGCCGGAAAGAGCCAGGAGTATATAAAGAAAAGCTGTGTCCCTGAAATTTATATTGGGGCAGATTATAAGAAAGGTGGCCTATTAGCGGGTGTAGGCGTTGAGTTGTTATCATTAAAGCCACGCACAGAATCCATTATGCAAGAATATGGGATTGTAAATGGAAAAGAACAGGTGCTTGCCACACATAAATATAAAGTAGACGAACGCATCACAACTCTTTCATATGAAGCTCATGTAAAATACACGAATAAGAACTGGTTTATCGGCGCAAAAAGTGTATTAGGCTCCAATCTTACACAAGCTTCCGGTCTTGGCGGATTCGGCATTAAATCTATTAATGAACACACAGGAGAACAGAAATACACTCCGATACGTTTTTCCAGTTCCTGGCTGAACGTTGTTTACGGACAGAAATGGAAGCCGGGCGTGTTTGTCGGTTATGCTAAAAACTTGGGAACAAGCGATGAATTATATGCCCCGGATGGAAAAGCACAAGTATATGGTACGGGAACAAACCTCGACCAACTCGTCACTGCGGGAGCAGAACTAACTTACAATGTACCTCATTGGAAATTTGGTTTAGAATATACGTTGAGCTCCGCATGGTATGGCTCTCTGAATACATCCAGCGGAAAAATCAAAGATACTCATGCTGTATGCAACAACCGCATTGTCGCAGTTGCCATGTTTATGTTCTAACTCTTCTCAGCAATTTATTTTAATCATAATGCTGTCATCTGTCACCGATTGCAGCTTAACGTTGTGATTATAAGCGAATAGCGTTGTGACAGCAACAGGTGACAGCATTGTGACGGCAGCATTGCTGTCACCTGTTGCTTCAACCCTACCTTCCATAAACTAACGATGTTCATCACGGCGGCCCAATCAACTATAGTTATATCTCAGCATGAAACGATTTGTTTCAAGCAATGAAACATTTAGTTTCAAGCCTTTGAAACTAGAGTTTCACACCGGAGAAACAAGAGTTTCGCACTGATGAAACTAAAGTTTCGCACCGGAGAAACTACAGTTTCATGCCTTGAAACCAGAGTTATCCCCTGTTGAAACTTCTGTTTACACGTAGGCTTCTGTTTATATGCAGGCTTTGGCTTTGCCGGACGGTGATAGGTGACAGATAAGGTGATAGGTTAGACACAACCTATCACCTGTCTGAAACGCTGATGAATAAACAGTTTCAGAAGTACGGTGATAGGTTGAAAGAGGAATTGCATTTATTACTTGGGAGAGAAGAAGCCGGAACTGCCAGGGCAACAAGACAGAAAACAGCAATTCTCGGCCAATCAAAACTCCGGATTATTTTTTCTTCAATTCCACTTCAAAGCTAGCTCCGTCCCTACAAGTAAAACGAAGTACTGTCTGTTTCTTATCTGCTGAAATCACTTTGCAGAATGGAGTTTCCTTCATATTCCAATAACCTTTCAAGGTTACTGTCACCGGAATCTCACCACTTTCGTCATTAATCCATGGACGGGAATAAATGCTGCGTTCCACTCGTTTCCCATCTTTGTCGAAAGCTTCGTCACTCGGTCCGCGATACAACGCCAAGTCCGGTTGCGCTACGGTCAACAGCATTTTATCAGATGATTCTTTGTGAATCATTACCAAACAGGAGGTATCTGCACGCTGTAATAATTCTCCGGGAAGTAATGCGCGAGGGGTTTCAAAGAGTACATAAGAATAGGTGTTATCTGTCAGCGACTGTACGATATGAGCATTACGATCTTGCTTCAAAACCTTATATGCCGGTTTCTTGGCAAAGTTTTTCATGCCCGTTTCATTCGCCTGTGGCAGTATAGCATATTCATAACTTTTATTCTCAGGCGCCTTGCCATGATCGACAACTAATGAAACCCAATCTCCTTTTGTCTCCTTACCGGTATCCTGCATACGGGAATACTGAGGGAAGTTCTTTTCAAACTTAGCAGTAACGGGTACATAATATCCGGTTCCCAAATGATCAATCCATGTTTTACCATTACCATGATAGTTTTTCCAGTAATCATGCCCTGCCTTATCAGTTACCGCCAACTGGAATATTGTAGTTTCAGTGGGATATTCTGTATTGGTATTTTCAATATCCGAGCCCAAGCAAACAATCATTCCGTCGATGAAATGGTAGGATTTGCGTGCCCGGTGGGAACCGTTGTACTTATCATGCTCATGCAATTTCATACCGAAATTGCCATTTTCTTTCTGTTGTGACAGTCCGCCGGCAAAAGCCTCGTCGGAATAGAGCATTTCTTCCATGCCGGAGAATGTATCTACATTCAAAACTTTAGCTTTCAACTGTTCCAGTGGAAGATGGATGGAAGTCACTCCCGGGATACGGTTCCAGTCGAAACCTTCCTGCTGCCATCCACTTGTGGCAGGAGTAACGATCTGCCCCGGTGCTGCTGTCAGAATTTGCAGGCTGCCATGTGCCAGATAACGTCCGTAAAGATTGTGCCCCAAATAATGTTCTGCCGCCCAAAGATAGCGGGAATGTCCGCGAGCCACTGCAGACCAGTTACTACGGCGCTGCACAGATACGCAGCCATAACCAAGTGCCAAGTTTCCTTGCGGATCGGGTTCAGGGCGGAAACCATTATCGACAAGCAGCTTCGCAATCTTCCGTTCCTGTGCGTTGGATACTTTTGGCATATATTCCGGTTCCTGCTCTTTGGAAGAAGTATCTGAAACAAGACGCAGATAAGCAGATGCCATCTCTTTATCGAACTCAGACTTTCCGTCGGAAGTTCCTGCCATAGCCATCATTGCATAGTGCATCGGCACTAATTTCCCCTTTCCATCGGGATGACGACCGGACATTGACAATGGGAAATTCAGCTTATTGCAATAGAAACGCATTGCAAACAATACATTTCTCACCGTTTCATGCGCCAGTTCCGAGATAGCAAATTCTGTCCGGCTGAAAAGATAAATCATATTAGTCGCCCCGTCCAAACCACCGACAGCATAAGCCGGGTAATTATTACGATGATGGAAAGCACCGCCGTCTATCTTGAATGAGCCATCCAATCCCGGAGCAGGGCGACAACCGTAATCAATCCAACGAGAAAAAGACCTTAGATATTGTAACTTTTCCGGTGTATCTTCCATCATCAGGATACTCGCGATACGACCGGTGGTCTGTGTGTTAAATGAGTCCATATCAATACCGTTGCCTTCCGGTTTAGGATATACTTCATTCGTAATGGCATACCAGAGCAATGTACGCTCAGCTTCTTGCAACTTACCGGCTTCACGAAGTACGTCTTTCATCAGGAAATATGCCAGATACAATCCGCGAACGCTATATCCGTAATGATGGATATTCCCCCAACAACTGCCATAAGTCACCCCCTGGTCAGTTATATGGTCATACATAGCCAAGAATTTTTGCTTCATTTCTTTCTGAAGTTCCGGTTTCGCAGCACTATTATTATACGCAACAGCAATCCGTTTCATCAAATCAAAATAGGCACGCATTTCTATACCAAGTTTGGTCAGCATATCCTTGTCCCAGTCCGGTATAATCCGTTCATAAGCTTCAGAAGCGCGCACCATATAAATAGGTACACCCGATACCTGACCGTTTTTATAAGTAATCTGATAGAAATCATATTTCTTACGGATAGTCTCCACTTCTTTATCCGAGAGCTTACCTTTTGTATAATTCATGTCCCGGAAACGTTTCTCCAGCAGTTGCATTTCTTTCTTTTGCTTGTCACTGACAGGGGTCAACTCGATATCCGGTTTCAAAAGGGAGTGTTTGTAAACAACCAACCAATGATTATTAGTTCCGGCATTTACAAAAGGCACTTGCAAATCGGCTGTTTGCTGACGTGCATCCACTTTGGTAGCGGTAATCAAATGGTCGATGAAAAGGCTTCCTTTTGAATTTGGAGCAACAATGCGAAGTTCGTTCATACCTTCTTCCGGTGTACCTTGCATATCCCGTTCATAACAAACCCATGCGGCACGCCAACCTTTAAAGTTGATTCCGAAAGGAAAGGAAGTACATTTCTTTCCGTCTTTCAAGAATTCAAATTCAATAGTTGCATTTTGGGGTTCTTCATTATACACCCACACTATAAAAGCCGAAAGATACAGGTCTTTACCGGTCGGATCTTTCTTTTCAAACTTCAAGTCTTTTTTGAGTTCTAATATACCACCAGGTTCAAAGTCCCATTTCATCGAATGTTTTCCGTCTTTATAATGTATATCGGAGACGGAAAGTTGGGAATGGACACTCGTAATGCAGCCCGGAACCTGGGGTTCTTCAAAAGAGAACAGCCGCTCGTCTGTTACTACTTGCGCATGAAGAAATGCGGAACATAAACAGGAAAATAGAGTCAATACTCCGAGTCTGGTAAAAGATTGTTTCATCATAGATATATTATCTGATTAGTTTTCTATATGCAAGTTTAGAATGTAGTCACTTTAAAGCCGGTAAACAACACGTGATTCTGCAAAAGACGTAAACCAAAATGTCCGTCTCCCGTACCGTTTGTTATCGAATAACGGAAAAGTTCTTCTCCATTTACCGAGTAAGTGGTAACCCCTTCTTTTACCCGAATCCGGATTTGATACCATTGATTGGGAGCAAGCAGATGCGGCGCATCCGTATATTCACTCAACAGTGGTTTTACTTTATCATCTGCCACTCCATAATATTCACCCCGGTAACGGCGAAAACGAGTAGTAGAATTATCATTTCCCCCGTATCCAACGTAGAAAAGGTTTAATGTGTTGTAGTTTTTAAAGGCACCATTTCGCCACCCACTACGAGCAAAAAGGTTGTCTGGGTGTTTAGGGTCATTGGCAGCCCAAAAGCAATTCAGGTCGCTCAGACGGTCGTACTTTCCGCCTTTCATTACCATACAGATACGGTAGTTTATTTCATAATCACCAGTCAGGCGTTGCTGATACCACAGTGTCAAGCCACCAGGAACAATCAGTTCCAATGTATCTGCACGCTCTATTATCCGCAAGGCATGAGATTCATCTTCTATTTTCCATTGCTTCGCAAAGGAGCTTCCGTGTTGCGCTAAAGAATATTCGTGTTGCGCAAAGAGCACTACACTATGCAAAAAGAAAAAAGAAATCAGACTGTAGCTAATAAAAAATCGCTTCATCATTACGGTATTAGTTTAAAGATCGTTCTTCCGGATACAAAGAAACCCCTCTTTTCTAAAAAAGAGGGGCTCAAATTGTACAAAATATCTCAAATAACGTATTGACTGAGAACTTGTATTACCAATATCTTACAGTTTTCTCTGCATTAGGATTCAGATACCAATCTTTATCTTCGACACCGTTGGTATGTACCCAATTAATAAAGCCGGTATATGCTTCTTTAAAAGATGCTCCTTCATAAGCATGTTTGGTTCCAACCGGAAGTTTAACACCCCAAGTATAGCCTTGTTCATTAGAATACGCTGCATCCAATGTATTATCTGCATTAACCAGCTCATCATATTTAGCTTGATAAGCAGAAGTTGGCTTATACCCCTTCATGTGTATTTCTTTGCCGTTTGCAACAATAAAGAAGTTCTGTCTTTGAGTATCAAGAATAAGTTTGCTAAAAGCTTCAAGTTGAGCAATTCTCTCAGTGCCTTCCAAATCACCCTTACCGATCAGTCTGATTTCAGCACGTAACATAGGTAATCCAGTTCTTATTTCATCCTTTGTTACTTGAAAATACACTTTCTTTGTCCCGTCGTTTTTATCATTGTTCAAGGAGGATAAACCATCCAATGTAATAACCGTACCCTCTGCCGGTGTCTTATCGACAACTAATTCAGCAAATCGTTTAGTCCCGTCAGCATCAATACTCCATTTCCAAACCGGTACTTTAACCTCAACCTTAGGTTTTGCAGAAAGCAGTTCTTCTCCCAAAGGTTCCATTGTACCTTGACCACCTTTTAAGCAAAGACTAGCAGAAATCGAATTCACATACTTGCTATCCAAACCTTCCAGAACAACACCTAACTGAGTAGGATATATTCCACCTACCGCACGAACATCCAAAGTAAGCAACAATTCTTCTTTGCTTCCTTGAATAGCCATTTGTTCCGGGCTCTGACATTCGGTTACCTTCAAGTCATACTCGAAAACAACGTCATTGAAATCTTCATCATACCACGAAGCGGGCTTAGTTGGCCAACCATCCTCGAACATAACAACACCCGTGTTATGATAGAAAAGATAACCGGCATCCGTCTCATCTGTCGGCTTTACTGCGTCTTCAGGAAGTTTAAGTGTAACCGATGCCAAACGATTTGTGGCATAATTGAAATTATGCGCATCTCCACTGCGACTAACAGGAGATAAAGCAAACTCTTTGATAGCTTCCGTTCCCGAAACTGTATTATACTTCATATACACTTTCTCGCAAGCAGCAGGTACGTGCAACGTAAGAGTACGAGAACCATCCACAAGTACATCTCCCGCAAGCGGACTCGCTTCCAAATCATTCTTATCAGCGTACACACTCACAAGTGCCGAAGCATTAACCGGATCAACTGTACCGGAACCCTCTTTCCCATTCTCCAACTCTGTGTCTGAGCACGAAGTAGCTACTAACATTGTCCCCATAAGGACATACATCAAATTTTTAATCTTCATCATTATTCCAAAGTTTAAATTATTGTTTGTTTCATTATTCCATGGAATCATACCGTTTGACTTGCATCGACATGCCCCATTAGTTAACTAATCAAAAATATCTTTAACGTCCAATCACCTTTTCAGTCCCTTTATTTGTGTTTTCAATCCTTTTCATCGAATATAATCACAAAGCCTGAAATATCTCTTAAAAGCCCTGTTCATAGACAATGGATAATATATACAACTTATTTAGTATATTTGCATTGAGCAGAACATTCAATACAACAAATGTAAGGCATTTGTTTGAATTATACAAGTTTTTAGATAAATATATCAAGGGAAATGGACCAGGTTTTATATGGCATAGATTTCATAGAATACTATTTCTATTGGATATACTATAAGTTTATAGGGTATCCTCTGATCATAAGAATATGTTCAATTGCCGTATTGTTCTGCATTATTGCGTACTTGTTCCTGATGTTCCATATCATATATGGTATATTCAAACGGCGGAAAGAGAAAAAGAGATACAATAAAGCCTTCGATAAGTATTATGAAGAGATGAAGGCTATCTCACTAGATTCCAACGCATTAAACGAAGAAGAGATAGCGGACAGGTTAGCATACGATACGAAAAAACGCCCCAAGCCTGCCGAACTACGCATCATCACACAGCTATTAACGGAAATTAAGAGTGTACACGAGGATGAAATCAATGAGGTCAACTACCAATCTATACAAACCGTATTCCAGATAACACGTTTTCTCGAACGCGAACTCCAGTTCGGGACTAAAAGAGCTAAGATACAAGCCCTGAAACTTATTCAGTCCATCAACGGATATGCTTCCGAAGCCGTACTAGTACGTTTCCTCTATCATCGCGAGATGGAATTGAGAAATTCGGCACGCTATACTTATATGTGGTTAAGCCAGGGAGATCCGTTCCGTTTCTTCGACGAAGATATCAGCATGAAGTTAAGGCAATGGGATATGATGGAACTGCATGCCATCCTTGAACATCGTAAGAAGGTAGGTTATAATACCCCAAGTTTCATTAAATGGGTAAACACCTCGGCTGAGGAGAATGTGAAGATATTCTTTATCAATGAGATCAGGTTATATAACGAAACAGAAAGTGCACCGATTTTAGCAAAACAAATCAACGCGCGCTCTACGGAAATACGGGGCGAAGCGATAAAAACTTTAGGAAAACTAAAATACAAGGAAATAGAACCCAAGTTGATTGAAATGTATCATGTACAACCGGAAGAAGTCAAGCGGCAAATCATCACAGCCATTGCAGACCTGAAAACGGACAAAGCCTTGGGATTTCTTTACAATGCTTACGATGAAGCAGACAATTGGGGAACGAAACGGGTAATACTGAAAGCCCTATATGACTATAGCGCCATGGGAAGAAAAACCTTCGATCAATTGGAGCGAAAAGCTGATTCTCACACTGCGATATTGTTCGCCCATACGAAGCATCCGTTAATCAACCAGTTAAATTAGAGAGCATGAAAGATATTATATTTACATTCTTCAATTATTTCGTATTCTTTTATACGAGTATGCTGGCGATAAGCTTTGTCACTTTCGCTTTCCTCTCTTTCATTTCGCTAAAACGGAGAAAAGATTATTATGTGGAAAGTTATATGCGGAAGACAATCAAAGAATCTCCTTATACACCCGGCATCTCGGTGATTGCTCCTGCCTACAATGAAGAAAAGACAATCATCGACAATATCAACTCCATGCTTGCGTTGGAATATCCGCTCTTCGAGGTAATCATTGTAAATGACGGCAGCACGGACAGCACTTTGGAGAAAATGGTCGAGCATTATGAACTGGTAGAAGTGCCGTATGCATATATCGAACGAATCAAGACCAAACCGTTCAGAAGACTTTTGAAGTCGACAAATCCCAAATACAGCCAGCTTATCATCGTCGACAAGGAAAACGGCGGAACCAAGGCGGATGCATCCAATGCAGGTATTAATGTCTCTTCATACCCTTACTTTATCTGTACGGATGTGGATTGTATCCTCGAGAAATACGCTCTTTACCGTTGCATTTCACCGATTATCTCTTCAGACAAGCAAGTGATTGCAGTCAGCGGAACGATGCTGATGGCCAACGGATGTGTAGTGAAAGACGGGCAGATTGTTGATGTCCGAACTCCGCGTACCCCGATTCCGCTTTTCCAGAATCTGGAGTATATGCGTTCCTACCTGATTGGCAAAATGGGCTGGTCTGCCATCAATGGCATGCCGAATGTATCCGGTGGATTCGGCCTTTTTGACCGTTCCGTAGCTATTGCGGCCGGTGGGTACGATGCTCCTTCCTTTGCGGAAGACATGGATTTGATTACCCGTATGGTAGGATATATGTGTGACTTCTCGCGCCCTTACAAGATTGTCCAGATTCCGGATACCTGCTGTTGGACGGAAGGGCCGCCTAACCTCGCGATGCTTTACCGCCAGCGTACCCGCTGGGCACGCGGATTGTTCCAGACGCTGAGTATCCATCATAAAATGATATTCAATAAGACCTATAAACAGATGGGACTGCTCACGTTGCCCTATATGTTCATCTTTGAACTTCTGGCACCCATCATCGAATTGACAGGTCTGATAGTATTCCTCTACCTGGCTTTCACGGGAGCGGTCAACTGGAATACGGCATGGATGATTTATCTGACAATCTACACGTTCTGCCAGTTCCTCTCCATTGTGGTTATCACTTATGATTATTACGTCGGGATGCTCTATAAGAGAGGGTATGAATACCTGTGGATTATCATTGCTTCGATATTGGAGCCGATTTTCTATCACCCCATCATCACTTTCTGCTCTTTGAGAGGATACCTCAGTTATCTGACAAACAGGGACTTCAAGTGGAAAAAGATGGAACGGGCAGGATTCAAACAGAAAAAAGGAAGCGAAACCGGAGCCGGCGGTGACGCAACTGTAAAGCCTGAACCGGCAACGATTTAAATAGTTAGAAAGATATAAATAACGAGATAGGATGAACAGAGAATTTCTCCATAAGATTACCATATTAGGTTGTCTGCTTTTGCTAATCACCTCTTCCGTAGGGACTGACAAGGGCTTCCAGACACCGGAGCAATATGCCCAGATTGTACAGGAGCACTTTGCAAACGAGGAGTGGGAAGCGGGGAAAGAGATATTGGACGAGGGGCTTCAGAAATATCCGAATGTTTCCGACCTTGAATGGCTTATGGGAAAATACTGGTTTCATGAAAAGGACTACGACCAGTCACGTTACCATCTTGTGAAAGCTGTCGATGATAATTATAACAATGTCAATGCCAAGCATTTGCTGGTAGACGTTGAAGATATAACAGAGAACTATTCCAGTGCGATTTGTTATGTGAACGAGCTTCTGGAAGTGAATCCGTATTGGAGAGGCCTATGGCGGAGAAAGATTGAATTGTACCGCAAGCAGAACAACGATGTTGAAGCCGACCGCCTTTTGAAGCGGATCAATCAGATTTACCCGAATGACACCATTCTGAGAAAAGATTATATCTACAGCATGGAGATCGGTTATCAGCAGATGAAAAAAGGCGGTAACCGGAAAGAAGCGATTGAAAAGCTGACGGAACTAATCAAAGTATCTCCCGATAACGAAGAATATTATCTGGACATTATCAATCTGCATTTGCAGGAAGGTAACAGGGAAGCTGCCTTGGGATGGACGTCGAACGGTTTGGCTGTCCTTCCCGGAAGCGGTGCCCTCATCGTAAAAAGAGCTTCCATCCTCGGTGAATTGGCGCGTTATCCTGAAGCGCTGGCATTCATGCGCGAGCAAATGAGAAGAAACAACAGTCCTGCCATACGCCGTATGTACAACGACCTGCTGATGGAAGCCGCCCGTGCGGAGAAGCAGCGGGATCCGTATGTGCTGTATGGGATGGCTTACGAAGGCGGCAATAAGAACAAAGAAGCGTTAGACTATCTGCTGAATACCTCGGTGACAAGGGGATATACCGATGACGCACTGTTTTATATCAGAGAAGCCAAGAAGCAATATGGCAACTCGGACAAAGGTATCTTATATAAAGAGTATATGCTTTATCGCCAGATGAACGAGGACGACCTCGCTTATTCCGCCTTGAAGAAGCTGTATGATATGTATCCCGATGACTATGACATCACTTTAGCCATGTCCGCACAGCACATGAAGAAGGCGGAAAAGTTAATGGAACTCGGACTGTATGCGGAAGCGTTGCCTCATGTGCTATTTGTTTCCCAAAGGCATTTTGATAACGAGGTCAATGGTGCGGCATGGGAAAAAGCATTGAGTTGCTACATTAACATGAAACGTTACAACGAAGCACTGGCCACCCTGGACACCATCACCCTTCACTTCCCGGAATATGAAAACGGTACGTTGAAAAGGGCATTTATTCTCGATAAAATGGACAAGACCGAAGAAGCCCTGCAACTTTACCTGTCCGCCATCGAGCAAAGTGACGAGGATATGCGCATCTTCTACGTCATCGGATACGAAGAATTAGCCGTTCCTTACATCAAGAAATGCACGGAAGCGGGAGCTACCAAGAAAGCATATAGTGAAGCGGTCAAACTCGTCAGCCTGAATCCATCGAGTGATTTGGGATTACGGTATGCGATCAACTCCGCCGGTTTACTAGGAAAATACGATGAATTCGAGAAATATACGGAACAGGGAATCAATTACTATCCCGAAGAGCCGTTCTTCCAGGCCAAAAGGTCGACCATTCTTGAACGCGACAAGAAGTATGAAGCTTCTTTGGAATTCCTGAAGCCGATACTCAACAAGTATCCGAGCAACAAAGAGATTATCGGCGCCTTCTCGCAAAGCAGTGAATACCGCGCCTTGCAGTTGACAAAAGCGAAAGACCCTGAACAGGCTCTCGCCGTACTCGATACAGCCTTGCTTTATGACAGTCAGAACCGTTCGCTGAAGTACACCAAGGGAGTAGTATACGAAGCGAACAGACAGGCCGATTCAGCTTATTATTATCAGAAGTTTTATGAGCCGTCCATCATGGAATACCGCTCTTTCCAACGACACTTATCGGGTCTAAGAAGCATGATGCTCAAGAATGAGATAGCATTGACTTATCTACGTGCACGCTACGGGGAAGAAGACATCATCACTTCCGTCGCAAGTGCCGAGTACACCCGCAAGAACCAAAAGAACACCTATACGGGACGTCTCAACTATGCCGGAAGAAGCGGTTCGGCAAGCGACAGTATGGAAGCTGAAGAGCAGACACCGGGAGGGGTCGGCATCCAGGTACAAGGTGAATGGACACATCACTTCTCGCCCAAATGGAGTGCTACGGTCAACGCAGCCCTCGCTACCAAATACTTCCCGGACATTACTGCCGATATTGCATTGAGACATTATCTCAAGAATGACTGGGAAATAGGCGCGCATGTGGGATACAGACGTGTAGCCGCCTACAACAAGCATTACGAATGGAACGACGATTTCTTTGCCGGCAGCAACGGAGAGAACGGGTTCTTATTTACCGGTTGGGACGAGTCGAAGACAAACCTGCTCACCGTTGGCGCAGAAGTAGCCAAAACTATCGAGGTAGTACGCTTGAACACGAAACTGGATTTACATTTCTTCAACTCCAACTTCTATTACAATGCACAGGTTGGTGCCAAATACTTCCCTGCCAATGACGGAAAGACGAACATCAACGCCATGGCAAGCATCGGTTCGGCACCGGAAACAGCCGTACTGGATTATGCCCTGCCCGGCTCCTTCTCGCACACCAACACCATGGTGGGCTTAGGGGGACAATACATGGTTAGTCCCAACATTACCATAGGCTTGATGGGCACTTGGAATACCTATTATAACCAAACGAATGCAGTGCGGGGGACGAGTCCGCTCAATCGAATAGAGTCCATATCGACACGTTATAAAAACTTATACAACATCTATGCACAAATCTATATCTCATTCTGACAAGCTTTGCCCCCTATTGGCGGGAATGATATGCATTTGCTGTCTGCTATCCGGTTGCCGCATGCAGGCACGCACGGAGATGTTTCCATCGAAAGAAGGATACCTCATAACGATTGGCCAAGACCCGACCGACAGAGATACCCGATGGGCCAAATACCTGTACGAGCATCTCATTAAACGTGCAAACGACGATGAAATGGTGGCTTTTGGCGTCTCCGAGAAAGAGATGTGGCATGTCATCATACAGATAGACCCTACGGCACAGGAAGGATTCAGAATCTCCCGCAAAGGAGCGGATATAAAATTGACGGCTTCTGACGACCGGCATATGTTATGGCTGCAATATCAGCTCATAAAAAAGATAAGTAAGGAAGACCCGCGCATAGACGGTTCCGACCTGCCGCCGGCACTGCTCAACCTGACAGACACCTGCGGTACTTTTGCTTTCGATTATCAAAGCATCTACTCACCGGCCGGCCTGAATTCCGACTATACGGGAGTGATGGGACTCAACAACTTTGACGACAGTTGGGGGATATGGGGACACAACCTGCGAAAGGTACTGGGAGACAACACAGACAAAGTGTACGCCACCATTCATGGAAAGACAGACGACTCACAACTTTGTTTCTCTTCCCCCGAAATGTACACTCAGATTGAAGACTATATCGTAAATAACTTCGGTGAAAAGGGGAATTCCCGTTTTGTTATCGCACCGGATGACAATCCATACGCCTGCACATGTGCCAGTTGTACAGCCCTGGGAAATTCCGAGAAGAACGCGACACCTGCCGTCACTGAACTGGTACTCCGCTTGGCACAACGTTTTCCCAGACATTTCTTCTTTACCACCTCTTATCTAAGCACACAACAAGCCACAGACAAGCAATTACCCGCCAACGCGGGAGTAATGGTCAGTGCCATAGATTTCCCGCTCCGCCGGATAGACAACAAGGACGCACAGGAAAAGAAATTTGCCCAGCAACTGGAGAACTGGAAGAAAGTAACGAAGAACATCTATATATGGGATTATATCAATAATTTCGATGATTACCTTACGCCTTTCCCCATATTAAAGATAGCCCAACAAAGACTCCAATTCTTCAAGAAAAACGGAGCCAGCGGAATCTTCTTCAACGGAAGCGGATATAGCTACTCTTCTTTCGATGAAATGAGGACTTTTGTATTATCAGCGCTCCTTATTAATCCCGAACAGGTGGTAGACGATTTAATCAGAAACTATCTCAACCAGGAATATCCCGTATCAAAGAAGTGGCTGTCCGATTACTATATTGATTTGGAAAACAGCGCCCAATCCGGGAAGAAGTTAGGTCTTTACGCAGGAATCCGGGAATCAGAAGGTACATATCTCAATCCGGAGAAATTCATCAAATTCTATGATGAAATGGGCCATTTTGTATCCGACGCCAAAGGGAAAGAACGCAAGAAGCTGCATGAGCTTCAGACAGCCCTGTCTTTTACACGGTTGGAAATGGGACGCGACCATAGTTACGATACTTACGGATACGCCAAACGGAATGGAAAAGAAATCCAGACCGTTCCTCAGGCGCGGAAATGGGTTACCCAACTCAAAGAACATAAAGCATTCTCCGGAATGGAGTATTATAATGAGTCTGCCAATGAAATAGACTATTATATAAAGGAATGGGAGCAATATATACTTGCTTCCGACATAAAAAAAGACTTATTCCTGGGGATTACACCGTCTTCCACTCCCAAAACGAACAAGAACAGTCTGAAAAGACTTACAGACGGCACACACGGTCTACCTGACAACTATCATTGCGGTTGGATTATCTTCCCGCAGGAAGAATGTACCATCGACTTGCCTGTGAAAGAAATCAATGAATCGGGAACAGTTTACATCAGCTTCCTGAATCTCCCCAGACATCGCATATATGCACCGCAACAAATCGAGGTATCGAGAGACGGAGCAAGCTATAAGAAAATAAACCTAAGCCCGGATGATTCCGTTGAAAAGGGAGAAATGGTAAAAGCCGTTGTTCCCGTTGACTTGAACGGAACGGAACTGTTAAGCATAAAAATCACCGGTACAAAGAAACCGGGAGCTCAAATTGGCATGGATGAAATCGCGTTCATCCCATAAAGAGCCCCCAAAAGAAATGACATTATAAAAAAGATTGGCAACTATGAGTAAATCGATATTCTATATCCTCCTATTGACTGTACTTCCCTTCTGCTTCTCAGGATGCAAAAAGGAAGTGCAGCCTACGAGCATGACTATAAAGGATTCCATTAGGCACTATTACCCTATTAAACAAGGGCAACAGCTTGACATCATGTTCACTGTAACCAATACAGGAGACGCTCCTTTGATTATCTCGGAGATGCAGCCTTCCTGCGGTTGTATCATTCTGGACAAAAGTTCGCACATCATCATTCCTGAAGACGGTATCAGGCAATTCAAGGCAACCTACAACAGCATTAAGAATGTAGGAGAGGTTATTCACCGCATCCGGATTTACGGCAATATGCTTCCTCATGGAAGAGCCGAACTGAAATTCGACGTCAATGTAGTGCCGGACGCTGATTATACGCGTGACTATGAAGAACTCTACCAGGAGTTCAACACTAAAAATGGTATTGTCAGAGAGATGGTGGACGGAAAAGAATCGGAGTTGGGATATTATGTAGGGAATCCTTAGAATATTCAAGAGTTACAGGATGATTTGCCGCGCAAGGCATTATCCAGCTTTATTCTACTGATTATATCCTCAAATCCTTCTATTTCGGGCATAACTTCCAAATCTGACACATTCATATACTCACAAATAAACCATGCAAATCTGTATTTAGTGCTTACATCACCTCTGAATCCAACACTAAGACCAAAAGGTAAATCTTCTTTCCCCGTCAGAGATATATAATCATCTACTAGTACTCCATGCCTATTAGGAGGTGCAACCCCGGAACAAAATGAAACTACGACTTGATCATAAGGTAAAATCTTCTCTTCACCAAATCTATAAATCGAAGGGATGGTAATCATTTTATTTTCACGATCAATAATAAATGTATTCTTCTTCAAATATAAATAAAGAAACACGGTAGCAGATAAAAGACCAAGAATTATAAGCATTGCTATCAATGCTTCATACGATCTCCAATCGTTATAGATAAAATCCCTCATAAGATATAGTATAAAAATAGATAGAAGCATATAAATAATCCAGCCTAAACCACTAGAATTATTCGTTATTACAATCTTCTTCGCACTACAATATGTAAAAACATCATCTTTAACATCTTCGAATAATTCATTTTTACCCTTGTCACAATACCTGATGCCGACTAACTTCGGAAAAACGCCCATAGGGCTAATCGGACATTCTCCCAACTGTATTGCATGATAACACCTACTTTGAAAACTTGCACCCATCCAAAATAATATAGATACTGATACAAAGCACAATATATAAATAAGTAGATATAAGGTAGCCCCCAGTTCCTCTGACCTTATATAGATAATAAAGAAAAGGAACAATCCAAAGGTGAATAGCAAAGCTATAAGCCACCAAATCTTTGCCTTTTTCTTATCGGATTCAAGTTTTAGGTTGTAATCGCTCCATTCATCATTTAGTGGAGAGCTAGTTCTGTATTTTTCACGATATTCAAGACGTTCTTTACGCTTTCTTGCCGCTATCCGCAGTTTCCTTTTACGTTTTTCATTTTTATTATTTTGCTTCATCTTTTATATCCATTCATAATATTCTGCCGTATCGTGTCCTGTATAAAATCTATACCTGTATAAAATCTATAATGATACTCTTTCTAGATTCATTCTCAAGGATGCAACTCCTTGAATGTCGCATTCTCTTCTTTTACATGCTCAATGGTCTGTTTCAACTCCCCGACAGGCAAGTCATAGCCATACCACCCTGTATAGCAATCCACTACATACCATTTCCCATCAGACGAAAGCTCGAATTCGACACGTAAGTCAATCTCCGATTCTTCATATCCCGCCTCGAATACCTTATGTTTGGGCTCGTTCACCGTGAACTTGGAGACGTAGATGCCGCCCTCTTCCTGAGAGATGCGTTCTTCCTTCATGGTCTCACTATCCAACAACGGCCATTTTTCTTTGGTGAAAGGGAATGTTTTCTCGGTTTCACCGTCATCTGCCAGTAAGGTAATCGGCGTTTTCAACGGGAACTTGATACGGGTATATTGGAATGTTGCGCTAGAAGTAAACTTATCCAGAAACGTCTTGAATTCTTCACCGGACTGCGCAGCTGTTTCACTATCAGCTTTCGCTTTCGAACTATTACCACAGGAGATAAACGAAACGCCTGCGAAAAGCACCATGACCAACAAGCAGCATACAAACTTTTTAGCTCTCATAACACCATATAAATTAAGAGTTTAATTGACGCTGCAAAGATAATGACTAGTTTGATATGTTAGTTAATTCAAGAGCTAAATATTTACTCATAGCCAAGCGGATTATTTGTGTCGCAGATACTCATATCCGAAACGGCAAAAGAGACATTTTCGTTTATCGCAATACTCTTTCTGTAACTGTATCAGCGCCTGGCTATCCGCAGCAGAAGCTACCGGTAGCCCGGCGTTGCTCCATGAACGAATAATGTGGTTATCCTCTGCCTTCAACTCTTCCAGAAAACGGCCGGCACGTTCACACATCCGCTCGTCCGCTTTATGCAAACCGTAAGTGTATAAAAAAGGAATCACCGTATTTATGATAATCAAGTTTTTCGACCTCTCTCCCAATGGTTTCTCCTTCTGTGGGGAAGTACGCCCGAATATAAAATGACCTTCCCAATAAACGGAAGTACGGGTAGTCAGCAACTCCCTGACTTCCGGCAATGTCTCCGCTTCCAGCAATCGTGAGAACAGCTTATCCCCTTTCTGATAAAGATAAGCCAACTGTGCCAGGCGAATATGAGGAAAGTTTTCCGGGCGAAGGCGGAGAAAGCGCCATAATGTAGCGTCCATCACTCGGGTAATTTCAAACTTTCGCTGCAAATAACGGAACTCTTTGCAAAGGCGAACACTGTATTCGTCTTCCTGTTCTTTTTCCTGCTCTTTATTCTGCACTTTTTCCTGTTCCTTATTCTTTTCCTGACTCCTTTCCTTTTTCAGAAATGTATCTTCAAGCAATCCTGCCAAACCATAGAAAAAGGCTTCTATCTGAAACAAATCGTTGCGGTGCTTATCCATGGCACGAAACGGAAGCAAGCCCGCCCACGTTTCAAAAGCATCCCCATTCAGTCCGAAACCGAAATTGCGGGCGATGGTGATGAAGAAAGCATCCTCCCAGTTGTTGTTACAATGTTGAAGACGTTGTGATATTAGTTGAGCCTTTTGTTCCAATCGCTCTGTCTGCAAGGCTGTCAGCCAGGAATGGATGGTGAGTTTGGGCAGGGAAGCAAGGACAGGGTGGCAGGCGGGATACTGGTCGGCAGTGCAGAGCTCGTGATAATGGGCTTTCACCGTTTCGGGACAAGTCAATAGGAGTTGTGGAATCTGTTCGCCGTTAGTGCGGGTTATTTCTTCATCCGCCTCTCCCACTACATGGAGAATCACCGAGTCGTAAGCCTTGTCGCAATGATGTCCGTGGCGAAGCCAGTCCGAAGCATGGGCGTGTATTTCTATGTTTCCCACCCATAGGGTGCCGTTTATTTTTAGTTTTGCATTGAAAAAGTCGGGGCCGGCGTTCGGGTTTTGAAGACCGGAATCAATAACTTCTACCGGTAAGCCTTTCGTGGTTTGCAGTACTTTCAGAGGAAATAATTTGTGTTTCCACACGTAGTGGAGAAGGTGTTCCATGTTAACAAGACGTTAATGTGCGCTGCAAATGTAATAAAAATCTTATCTTTGCGACTATTATTTTGAATATAAGTCAGAAAACAATGAAAATAGCACTAATCGGTTACGGAAAAATGGGCAAGGAAATAGAAAAGGTTGCCCGTAGTCGCGGACATGAAATCGTCTGCATCATTGATGTCAATAATCAGGATGACTTCGAATCGGAAGCGTTCAAATCTGCCGATGTAGCCATAGAATTTACCAATCCGATGGTAGCTTACAGTAATTATATAAAGGCTTTCAAGGCCGGAGTGAAACTGGTATCAGGCAGCACCGGATGGATGGAAGAGCATGGTGAGGAAATCAAAAAACTTTGTACAGAAGGCGGAAAGACACTTTTCTGGTCGTCTAATTTCAGCCTGGGAGTTACCATCTTCACCGCCCTTAACAAGTATCTGGCAAAGATAATGAACCAGTTCCCCGGTTATGACGTCACGATGAGTGAAACACATCATATCCACAAGTTGGATGCCCCTAGCGGGACAGCTATCACACTGGCTGAAGGTATCTTGCAGAATCTTGACCGTAAGGACAAATGGGTGAAAGGAACATTCGCAGCACCGGACGGCACCGTCAGCGGAACCAACGATTGCGCAGCCGACGAACTTCCTATTGCCTCTATCCGTGAAGGAGAAGTTTTTGGTCTTCATTCCGTTCGCTATGAGTCTGATGTAGACAGCATAACTATCACGCATGATGCCAAGAGCCGTGGCGGATTTGTATTGGGAGCCGTATTGGCTGCCGAATATACAGCCCAACACGAAGGCTACCTGGGTATGAGTGATTTATTCCCGTTCCTGAACGACTAAATTTAAGAACCTAGTTCTAAATAAATATATCATTATGAGACAAGCCACACGCGCACAATGGATTAAATGCGCCATTGCTATCCTACTTTATCTCGTCTTCTTGCTTTGGGTACGAAGCTGGTGGGGATTGATTGTTGTTCCTTTTATTTTCGATATTTATATTACCAAGAAAATACCCTGGTCTTTTTGGAAGAAGTCGAAGAATACGACCGTCCGCAGCGTTATGAGCTGGGTAGATGCCATCGTCTTTGCGTTGGTCGCCGTTTACTTCGTCAATATCTATATCTTCCAGAATTATCAGATTCCTTCTTCTTCTTTGGAAAAGTCATTGCTGGTAGGCGACTTCCTGTATGTGAGCAAGATGAGTTACGGGCCACGTGTACCAAACACTCCGCTTTCCATGCCGTTGGCACAACATACACTGCCGCTCGTCAATACCAAATCATATATTGAATGGCCGCAATGGAAATACAAACGGGTTCCGGGATTCGGCAAGGTGAAGCTGAATGACATTGTCGTATTCAACTTCCCGGCAGGCGATACGGTAGCTGTCAATTATCAGCAGACTACGGACTTCTATACACTGGCTTACGGCGAAGGACAACGTATCTACCCCAAACAGATTGAAATGGACAGCCTGACCCGCGCGCAGCAACGTGCCATTTATGATTTGTACTATGCTGCCGGACGGAAGCAGATTATGAGTAATCCACGCAGCTACGGAGAAGTTTTATGGCGTCCGGTAGACCGCCGCGAGAATTACGTAAAACGTTGTGTAGGTCTGCCCGGTGACACGCTTCAGATTGTAGAGGGTCAGGTGATGATTGACGGCAAAGCCATCGAGAATCCCGAAAACCTGCAATTCAACTATTTCGTACAGACTACCGGCCCGTACATTCCGGAAGATATGCTCCGCGAACTGGGCATCAGCAAGGACGACACCATGCTGATTGAAGATTCGGGTTGGGAAAACGGATTGCTTGAAATGGGACTGGACAGCCGGAACGCACAAGGCAGACTAAACCCCGTATATCATCTCCCTCTGACCAAGAAGATGTATGAAACCCTGACAGGCAATAAGAAACTTATCAGCAAAATCGTAATGGAACCGGAAGATTATGCAGGACAAATGTATCCGCTGAATCTTTATACCAAGTGGAACCGCAACAACTACGGCCCTATCTGGATTCCTGCCAAGGGAGCTACCATTACCCTGACAGAAGACAACCTTCCTATCTACGAACGTTGTATCGTAGCTTACGAAGGCAACAAACTGGAAATCAAGCCTGACGGCATCTACATCAACGGCGAGAAGACCGACCAATACACCTTTAAGATGGATTATTACTGGATGATGGGTGACAACCGTCACAACTCTGCCGACTCCCGTTACTGGGGCTTCGTTCCCGAAGACCACGTAGTAGGTAAACCTATTGTTGTATGGCTATCACTTGACAAAGACCGCGGATGGTTTGACGGCAAGATTCGTTGGAACCGCCTGTTCAAGTGGGTAGACTAAGCAGATTCCAGGTTTTAGACGCGTCTGAAATTCCCGATAAAGAGTCCGGCTTTCCCGTGGATAAACGTATATACGAGATTAGAGTAATATGATAAACTTTCGTAAATACAAATGGATACTAGCATTTGCCGGAGCAGTAGTCGTCGTGCTTCTGCTCCGTGGATTTGCTTTTACGTCCTGCCTTATCCCTTCCACCGGCATGGAGAACTCCATTTTCCAGGGCGAGCGTATCTTAGTCAATAAATGGAGCTACGGACTGCGTGTTCCTTTTATGACACTTTTTTCTTATCATCGCTGGGGTGAACGTCCCGTGCAACAGCAAGACATCGTTGTATTCAATAACCCTGCCGGTATCCGCCAACCGGTCATCGACCGCCGTGAAGTTTATATCAGCCGTTGTATCGGCGTTCCGGGTGACACCTTACTGGTAGATTCCCTTTTCTCCGCCACTTCTCCCGAATCGAAACTCAACCCCGACAAGAAAAGGCTCTATGCCTACCCTGTCGCCAAAGAAAACTTGATTACCTCGCTCATGCACACACTGTCCATCACCGACGACGGACTGATGGGAAGCAATGACAGCACTCATGTACGCAGTTTCAGCCGATATGAATATTACCTGTTGGAACAGGCGATGAACGGGCAAAACTGGATACAACCCTTATCCCGGAAAAAAGACACTGAGCTGAAACCGCTGATTATCCCCGGCAAAGGGAAATATATCCGGGTATATCCCTGGAATATCACCTTACTGCGGAATACGCTCGTAATGCATGAGGGCAAACAGGCGGAAATAAAGAACGATACGCTATACGTAGACGGAAAGCCTTCACAACATTGTTATTTCACTAAAGATTACTATTGGATGGGGTCAAACAATACCATCAACTTATCCGATTCGCGCCTGTTCGGATTCGTCCCGCAAGACCATATCATCGGGAAAGCCTCTGTCATCTGGTTTTCCAAGGAAAAAGGAACAGGCTTGTTTGACGGATACCGATGGAACCGCTTCTTCAGAGCGGTAAAATAAAAGATGCCCGAACGCATAAAATGAAAGAAATGAAAACAGCTTATTTATCTTCAGCTTATCTCGCTCCTGTTGAGTATTATACCAAATTATTAGCTTACGACAAGGTATTCGTAGAGCAGCACGACCACTATATCAAGCAGACCTACCGCAACCGTTGCACGATTGCCGGCCCTGGTGGAGAGTTAGCCCTTTCCATCCCGACAGTAAAGCCTGATACACTGAAATGCCCGATGAAAGATATTCGCATCTCCGACCATGGAAACTGGAGACACTTGCATTGGAACGCGATTGAATCCGCTTACAACAGCACTCCTTTCTTTGAATACTACAAAGATGATTTCCGCCCTTTCTACGAAAAGAAATATGAGTTTTTAGTCGATTTCAACGAGGAGCTTTGCCGATTGGTCTGCGAGCTGATAGATATTCATCCCGATATGGAACGTACTTCCGAATATAAAATGGAGTTCACTGCCGAAGAAACCGATTTCCGGGAGATTATCCATCCTAAGAAAGATTTCCGGACAGCGGACACTGAGTTTGTTCCACAGCCTTATTATCAAGTATTCGAGTCCAAACTGGGCTTTCTTCCCAATCTGAGTATTATAGACTTGTTGTTTAATATGGGGCCGGAAAGCGTTCTGATGTTAAAATAAGAGAAGAACATTATCTATTATAACGATATTCGCTGTATGGTACTGTAATGCAACAATTACAAAAACAGTACCATACAGCGAATTATCATTTAATAAAACTCAAAAGAATGAAGTTCCTTATTTGAGTTCCAACTGCAATATTTCTTCCAAGCTTGGATTTTGGCTAATAATAACCCCTTGCGGATCAATAACGAATAAAGTTGGCACACTCGTAACCTTATAAGCGGCAGCAATCTCATTGGTGCGGAACGGCTTCAGGTCACAGGTATTTGCCCAAACAATCCCGTCCTCACGAGTAGCCTTTTCCCATTGCTCCCGCTTCTCGTCCAGGCTAATACTACATACGATAATCCCTTTCTTTTGTAGTTTAGGATATACTTCTTTCAACTCCTTCATCTTCGCACGGCAAGGACGACACCAGGAAGCCCAGAAATCAAGCAATAGATATTTTCCTTTAAAATCACTAAGCTTCACCGTGTTACCGGCCATATCCTTCGTGACAAAATCGGGAGCTTTCTTATTTTGAATCCACTTATCCGCCGCTTCCTGATATTTCCTCTTAAAAGATCGCCAAGGATATGAATAAGCATATCTGACCGTATCCACCAATTCGTAGACTTCTTTTAAAGTTGTATAATCATTTGTCAACAGTTCGCCTGCCATAAGCATTGCCACAAAACTCTTCGGGTATTTTTTTATAAATGAAAGTTTTGCTTCCTGGCTCTTTCCCCAATGAATGCTCATTTGTTTTTGCAGTTGTTCCGCCTCTGCATCCTTTTTTTGTTCTTTCAGTTTAGTATAGCGGTTTGCAAGAGCTTCCGTCTGTTTCTCTATCGGATTTGTCACGGCTAGAAGCTCATTCATCAACAACTGTTCCTTACCGTCTGGTGTCGTAACAACAAAATTACGGCCTTCATTAATATCCACCAGATAATGACCACCAGGTTCTACACAGACATAAGCATCAAAACCAAACGGGCGCGCCATCAACCGATATTGGTCTGCATGAGAAATGTTCCCCTTGAAAGAAAACGAAGTTCCGTCCACTTGCAAAGAATCCAATTTGGTAAATCGGTCTTTCACACAGGTAAGAAAAACTTTGCCTTTATACGGCTTAGAAAGCCTCACTGAGATTTCGAATGGCTTGCTATCCATATATTCACTTACTTTCCGACGCAATTCTTCACCACGTAATTGTCTCGCAAGAATTTTCCCGTCAGGTCCGATCAGAATAATAAAAGGAATTCCATTATAATTATAAAGTTTGCCTGTCGTCATAGACGGGTCCCACAACTGCAAATATTCCAGTTGCTCTTCCTCAATAGCTTTCCGCCATTTGCTCTCATCCTTGTCGATAGACACACCCAGCACCTGCAACCCCTTATCTTTATACTCAGAACAGATCTTCTTCACATTCGGAATCTCCTTCCGGCAAGGTCCGCACCAGGATGCCCAGAAATCAATCAGCACATATCGGCCTCTCAATGAAGACAGTTTCACAAGATTCCCCTGAGCGTCTTTCAGTTCAAAATCCGGTGCGACAGAACCGACCTCACTTCCTTTCATCAAACGCAATCTTTCCTGCAGCTCCTTTGCATAATAATTGCGTTGTATAAAATCCGCATCAAATTTCTGCAACACATTCTCAATGGCAGCCTCCGTCTCCATCGGAACAGAAGAATACACTATCAGAAACAGCGCATCGCTCTTTTTATTGGATGGTATCATATCCAGGAACGACTGGGACAGCTTTCCATACAACATCTGCAAAGAATCTGAAAGGTTTTTCAATTTAGCCAGATTCTCTTCGGTTTTCGATACCGTATTATATGTATTGAAAGCTTCATTGTAAAGTGCGCCGACCTCCGATACCTTATTTTGATAAGGATTACTCCGGTACAAAGCATCATATTCATCCATAGCCGCCGAATTCTTCACCGAAACTCTCTTCAGGTTCTTATCTTTAATCTCCGCTTTTACTTCCAAAGCATCATTATCGATGAAGAAATAAAAATAGGGTATATTCATGGCAGGTCCCAGTTTCCCCAGCGAAGGAACATAGAGATAATACACACGCCCGTCCCCCTTCACGACATCTGCCCGCATGGAGAACTTATTGCCTTTTCCCTTTACACGCACTACCTCGTTCCTGTCAGCATTCAACAGAGCTACTTCCGCTCCGTTCAAACCTTCAATCTCTCCGGAGAGCTTCACCGGAGACGTCTGGGCATACAAAGCCCAGACAAATAAATACATAAATGCAATAACTATGGATCTTTTCATTGTTTACGGTCATTAGGAATAATATTCGGATTTAATGAGAGCACCTGCGGCGGGATAGGAAATACATAAAGCTTTGAATCAGGCTCCAATTTATAATCCACTTCATTGAGTGTACGAACCAAAGTTTTAGTATAACGTCCTTCTTTAGCCAAACGCTTCATATCCAACCAGCGCAAACCGCTCAAAGCCAGTTCCCGACGGCGTTCGGCCAAAACGATAGAAAGCAAGTCCGGTCCGTCAGCTTTTGTAAGCGGTGTATAGTCCTCTGTCTTGAAACGCATGACACGCAGATTATTTAAAATATCCAATGCTTTCGCATCATTCTTACGGGCTAACGCTTCCGCTTCAATCAACATCATCTCAGGAACAGTAAAACTATAATCCAAATCTTGAAGAAAACGGTAACGTCCGTCTTCCCAGATATTCCCCCTACGGTCACGGTTCGTAAACCAGAACTTAAAACGTAAATCCGCCGCTCCATACATGGCCTGCAGATCATCGCTTATACAATAACTGGTAAGCATACTATTGAAGCCAGTTTCCTGAAACCATATTTTTTCCGGTGATTCGCGATAATTAAGAGGTTTATTGATTATTCCGACAAAAGGCATCTCTTCACTCATGAAGCTCCAGGTACGCATATCGTTCAATGCACTGTTTTTGCCCAAAGCAAGTTTCGCTTGTTCTGCGGCCTTATCATACTCACACATATAAAAGTAAATACGAGCTTTCAAAGCATACACCGCCGCTTTATTCGGACGGTATCCGTTAGCAGCATCTTCGGGCAGTAATGTTTCGGCATTTTTCAGGTCATCCCATATCGCATTTGTTACCTGTTCAACCGTAGCTCGACTATATTTTGCCTCCAAATCCGGAACCTGGGCTAAAGGTACACTCAAATCCGTTGCTGCAGTACCAGCCTGATATGCAGGAGCATACAAACTCTGTAAATACCAATTATAATAAGCACGCCAGCATTTCGCCTCTGCCAATATAGCCGCCTTTTCTTCCGGCGTTCCTTCCGTGGAGTCCATCACATATTGAACGACCACGTTCATCTTATACATCTGCTCATAAGGTGTATTCCATGACGGATCCTTTTCATTTTCCTTATAGAAATCTTCCATCCAGTAATAAGCTTTTCCGGCAGACGAATTCCCATTCAAGTTTGAGTTGAAGACATCATCCGAACAGACATTTGCCATTGGATAGGCAACACTGGAAGCTGTCACGTCAATAATCATGCTTTTAAAATCATCCATTGTCGTAGGAATTACCTTACCTTTAGGAACAGTATCGATAAAATCATCACATGCAGCCAATAATACCATAGCCACAACAACTATCATCAATTCTATTTTCTTCATATTTCTATTGATATATTTTGTTAGAAATCAACTTTAATACCTGCCGTAAACGAGAATGGCTGACTGAACGACATCGCTCCTGTCTTGGGATTTACCGCTTCCGGATCATACCCTTCCTTATTCTTGGTCCACAACCAGATATTATTAAATTGTGCCGTCAATGATAAACGGCGAAGCGGCGTACGTTTCAGCCAATTCTGCGGAACTTCGTAATTCAACAATATCTCACGCAAACGAATCATGTTTCCATTACGAATACTATTGGAAGAATACATCACTGCATAAGAACGATATTGTGTATTTGCCCAATTGGCTTCCATGGTTGGAAGGCAAACTATGTCAGTCTTGTTCTCATCTCCCGGTTCTCTCCAGCGCTCTGCAATTTTATCGGTAAGAGAAGGAGAAGTAGCATAAGCATCCATGCTTGGATATTCGGCACGGAAAACATGACCGAAATTATAGGTAAACAAGAAGCTGGCCTGCAGGCTCTTGTACTGGAATGAAGTAGAGAAACTTCCGTTATATTTAGGTTGATAAGTACCACTGTATTCCAGGTCATCCGCATCTAATGTAGCAATATCATATGTCTTATTTCCATCTTTGTCATACACCATCGGTTCTCCGTTACTATCCAGCCCGGCCCAGCGATAACTCCAAAGAGCTTCACGCGCGTATCCCTCTACAAATTCCGTCAAACCGGTGACACGATTCAGGTGAGGACTGCTTTCATTAATGTTATTATTGGTAATCTTGTTGGAGTTATGAGCAAAAATCCAGTTGACATTCCAATTGAAATTACGCAGTTTGAGAACATCAACTCCCAACTGAAGTTCAAATCCTTTGTTTGTCATATCAGCAGCATTAATTCTTGCGCTGGCATAACCCGTGGTCGGGTCAAGCAATGTACTTCCTAACAAATCATAACAAGAATTATTATAGTAAGTAAATGTTGCATTGATCCGGTCGAACAAGCCCAAATCCAACGATACATTTGTAGAACGATTTCGCTCCCAACGAAGCTTGGGATTGGGTGGTGTGCTCAAACGTACTACATAATCTCCGACAGCCGGAATGTACGTTCTTCTACCTACCATCACCGGAGTTGTACCACCTGAACGGTCAAAATTACCGGTCAACCCCCAAGAAGCACGCAACATCAAAGCAGAAATAAAATCGACATCAAAGAACTTCTCATTTTTCACATTCCAGTTGGCTCCCAATGCCCATATAGGGTTACGGCGATATTTATCACTCACACCAAACAAATTCGACTTATCAATACGCATACTGCCACTCAACGTATAGCGGTTATCATATGTATAGACTGCGGACAAGAAATATGAGATTTCTTTATTCAGCACATCACTGAAACCATCGTAACTGGTAGAGTAATATCTATTTTTATCCCCGTTCCACCATGTCACGCCATCCTGCAATGAAACTGCGTCAATAGGCTGCCATGACAGAATCTGGTCATCATACCCAAGTTTACGGTATTTCTCCATATAATAATGCCTGCTACGCATTTCAAAACCTGCAACAGCATTTACATAGTGCTGTTTATCCGCTCCGAAACTACGGTTCAAAGTTGCTCCGAATTTCAGGATCCAAGCATCTGTCGTTGCTTGCTGGTGATCAAGTATATCACTGTTAGGAATGTTGTAAGTCAGTGTGTTTGTACTATTCGGAACTGCCATCGAGTTAATCAATGTACGGCCATCATAACTTTTCTTTGAGATAATATTCTTGTGCGTACTCAACGATTTCTCATATTGATAATCGGCTGAAACGCTTAATCCGCTAATGATCTTGAAATCAGCTCCGACACGTACTTTATAATTCACGCCGTTTGTCTTGTCATTCGCCATATCAACCTCATCCAACAAATTCTTTCCCTGATCATAATAACCATACTGGGAAACCATCGTTTTAGAATATTCGTGGTTAAAGCTACTGTAATCAGCAATACGGTTATTATTTTCATCCAGCAACATCTGGAAAGGATACAAATTATAAATATCACTTGACAAAGAAGAATACCCGTTATCATTCTTCACAAAATTAGCGATTATATCCGAGCGCAGAGTCAGAAAAGGCAATATCTTATAAGATGTCCTTGAGTTGATATTAATAGACTGATTACTATCACCGATATAAGATGAATGCCCACCAATAAAGCTACCGGACAGGAAATAATTAACCTTATCAGTACCACCGGAGATAGAAAGCATATGATGATGTTGCAAAGCACTACGCAAGAGATTATCTTCAATCTGTTTACGATTATAATTGGTTGCCAATTTGCCCAGACGGCTGTCCATCGCAGCAAGTTGCTGTGCCGTCAAATCGTTCATATCATCCAGCGTATAGTCATTAATGATTTCCTGAGATAGAGAATATCCATTTTTACTATAACCAAAATAACCGGGGAAATAATAACCTCCTAAGAATGCCGTGCGGTCAAAATCTATCAATTGTTCAGAGTTTACCCGATGCAAATCATCGAAATCAGGTTGTGCGCTTACCTTTACATTACCCGAATATGAAATGCGGAAATCATTAGCTTTCCCCTTTTTAGTTGTAATCACCACTACTCCGTTGGCTGCACGAGACCCCCAAATGGCTGCTGCCGCCGCATCTTTCAGTACTGTGATACTTTCTACCATATCCATATTTTCGGGAAGCTCTTCCACTTCAAAATCATCTACGATAAAAAGCGGTTTATTGCCCGAATTAAGAGATGCACCGCCACGTATCCGATACTCATTATTATATACTGTCAAGCCCGGAACAGCACCTTCCAATATTCCCTGCAAAGAATTACTACTTCGTAACTCGATATCCTTACTATTGATAGTGTTTACAGCTCCTGTCACATTATATTTTTTCATCACCTGATAGCCTGTCACCACCACATCATCCAACGAAATGCTGTTGTTTGAAAGACTGATGTTCATTTTTGAACTGGAACCGGGCATCTTCTGTTTTGTCCCATATCCGATATATGAGAAAATAAGTACATCATTCTCTCCAATCTTTATCGAATAGTTTCCATCAATATCCGTAATAGTAGCAATGTTCTTGTCTTTCACGCGTACATTACATCCTATTAAAGGTTGTCCGTCATTCGCATCCGTCACCTTACCCGTGACCAGATGATATTTGTCATCTTTTTGAGCTCCGGTAGCCTGACGGCGAATCTGTATCATCTTACCGTTAATTTCATACGTCAACGGTTGCCCTTTCAATATCACATTCAAAAGTTCGGTAACCGTCCGGTTCTGAAACTTGACAACGACCCTTTTGGTCAAGTCCACATCCTGCACATTGAACCAGATTGAATATCCCATACGAACTTTGACCTGTTCCAAGGCTTCTTTGACACTCAAAGTTTGCGTTTCAGCAGTCCCAGAGTTTGATTGTGCAGAAACAGTAGTTACTTCCGCCGGAAAAAGCATGAAAAACAATAGCAGTAACCCATAAATATATCTACACGGGAAATAAATGTTATTTAGACAAAAATAGCTGTTTCTTAATACGTTATTTACTTTATATTCCATATTTTTGTAGTCTTCTTAATGTATTAATATCCGTTTTACATTCTGAATCCGAACCGGCAGTGTTGGCGCATTGCCGGTTCATCCGTTTTATTATTACTTCTTTCTTATTTATCCATAGGCAGTCATTTATTCTTGTTGATGATTATTTTATTGTCTCTTACTTCGTAATAAATTTCTCCTGAAGATGTTATCACATCCAGAATCTCGTACAGATTTTCCTCATTACGAAAATCTCCGTAATAAATGCCTGTCGCAATTTCCTTGCAACCCAACTGGATAGTTACATTATACGCCCTGCTCAAATCTTTCACAATCTGAGACAGCGGCTCTTCATCAAAAAACAGCGTATTTCGGAAAGTCTGGTTAGGAGTATGCATCTGAGGCAGCAGTTTATCCACTTTGGGCTCGATAATTGTCAATGTTTCCTTTTGCTGTTCTGTCCACGAGACATAATTTTCAGCCTCCACCTGGCGAACCTGAATATCAGGACTTCCTTTCATGATAACAGCTTGCTCATTAGGTACGAGAATCGTTTCTTTGCTGTGTGTATTATTAGTTATAACACTTAAGCTACCGTTCAATAAAGTGACCCGCTTTCTCTCATCAGCAGAATAAGCTTTCATATTAAACTGTGTACCCAACACTCGTATGCGAGTCTCTCCTGCATATACTTCAAAGGCTATCTTCTTATTCTTGGTTACATCAAAAAAGCCTTCTCCGTCGAGATAAACTGTACGGTTGTTTTTTCCAAAATCTTCGGTATAACTCAATTTAGAACCAGAGTTCAACCATACGGCCGTCCCGTCGGGCAACACGATTTGAGATTTAGAACCTGCCGGCACTGTGACCTGCATACCGCCACCTGTGACGGTATCCGCAGTATAAAAAAACATATGGAGTCCTACCCCAATCAACAGAGCAACGACAGCCACCGAAGCATATCTCAGGACAGGCAGCCAAAAGCCGCTTATCTTTCTCTGTTGTATCCGCCTTTTCAGGCGCTTCCAGGAGCGCATATTATCTTTCTCAAACAATCGTCTGTCCGACGCAACCGACTGTGCCTTAAGTAATACGCAATAATCGCGGTATAACTTCCTGTTATCTTCAGAAGTATTATACCAGTTTAGGAGTTCTTTCGCTTCCTGTTCTGTCAGATTGTTACTTAATTGACGAACAATCATTTCTTCAAGATTATCAATAGGCATAAATAGTATCTTTTTATCTAATGACGATAAAAGACTCATTACAGGGTAGTCAAAAAAGGAACTTTTTTTAATTTATTTTGAGAAAAGTGAAAAATAGACGCTTAGAATAAGCAGAAGATAAGGTCCCAACTCTTTACGAAGAGTTGATAAAGCGTTCTTTATGTGATACTTAACCGTATTTATAGAGATATTCAGTTCTTCAGCTATTTCAGCATAACTTTTATTCTCATAACGGCTGAGATAAAATACTTTCTGGCATTCTTCAGGAAGCAAGGCAATCTTTTCACTTATCATCGCCTCTAGTTCCTCCATAACATATCGTTCGAAAATATCTTCCTCACGCACAAAACAACGGGAAGTGACTGATTCCAAATCCAGGAATTGCTCATTTTTTTGAGTACGAAGATAATCTATACTATGATTCCGGACAGCCTTCAACAGATAAGCCTTCAGTGAAGACACAGGCAAAGCTTCATGACGCTTTTCCCATAGTGTAAAGAATACATCCTCCGCCACTGCTTCACTAATCTGTACATCTTGCACATATTGATAAGAAACAGCACACAAAAGGCTATAATATTCATTAAAAATGATACTAAAAGCTTTTTCGTTTCCCTTTTTTAGTTCTTCTTGCCATTTTTGCATCATAATGCAAAGAAAGTGATTTTTTTCATTTGCTGTGACATCAAATACAAAAAATCACTTTATCTTTTTACAAAGAGGTAAAAAGCTGCACTATCAGGTGGAAAGCCGCGTGGTACTTCCTTGCTTCTGTAAAGAGAGAAGATGCTTTACTTTCCGTTACATTCGGCTTTTATCATAATATCATTCTCCCTTTTATCATCTTTTTCTTCACTAGTTTCTGCATCCAATCGGCTCAACAGGTATAATACATTCTCAAGATGTATATAGTTAGACCGACTCATTTTTCTAAATTGCCAACTATTTTTGGTTATATCTATTACGCAATTAATCAAACTGCCTACCGCATCGGCACCTTGCTGACGATTGGCATTAGAAATATGAATACTCATCATATACATTCCAAATCCTTTAATCACCTCTTTCACACTTATAGACTTATAGCTATGAATAGCATTAAAAGCCACCACATTGCTACGAAGTACATTAGCCAAATCTTCCAATCTTTTCTGGTCGGTGCATTGCACCAAATAACTGTCAGGATTAACAAAACGACTAAATGTCAGATAAAAAGTCATCATTTCTGCGTCTGATGAAAAAATGGAATGCATGAATTGTGTCGCATCCCCCGGGCGAACTTGCTGATTGTTTAAAACCTCTTCCATAAGAATTTAAAATTAAATGGTGAATAAATTAAGTTCAATGGGGCGATACAGAAAGGTAGTTTTAGAAAATAAAAGAAGCGGTTCCGCCTGTCCCATTGCATTCCACTATCCACGACAGCAGTAGGTGCATTAACATCCTACATGGGGGTACGAAACCGCCATATAGGACTGATGGGACGGGCATAAAAAAGCCCGCCACATTGGTACGGCAGGTTTCCCTGTCGTGGTCTAAAATGGAATGCACTACAAAGATAGAATATAAAATCAGAAAAGGAGATAGAAAATCCATATAATTTAGAAATCATAGTAATAAACTCAGTACAAAAACCTCTAAGATTAACCTATAACTATAATATACGTTCAAAGGGTTCACCAGTTTCACCTTCAGATGAACAACTATGAATCAGCGATTTATGGTGAAACAAAGCGTAAAATACAGCATAGACTATCCTTCACACCCTTCACATCGCAAAAACTTGTCTTTACAACGTTTATTGGAAAGAAGGTAACCCGAAATCAGAGTCTAGTAAAAAAACTGTCAACCAAGAACAGGGATAAGACAATAAAGAGTCAACCTGAAGCAGGCTATGACAGGACATATAGCCCCAATGTGTTGGGTATATAGTTCCAACGTCTTGGATATATAGCTCCTGCGTCTTGGGTATATATACCCAACAACTCAGGTATTAACACCCTAGGGATAGAGTATTAATACCTGATAGTTCAAATGTTAATACCTAACGGAATATTAGCTATAAGCATATTTTATTTTGCTTATAGCATATTTGAAAAAAGCAAGGTGAATGGAGTGAAGAACAAACACTTCATTTTTGATGTCTCGTTTCACCCATATGTCACTGATTTACAATCATTCATCTAAAGGTGAAAGCTGTGAATATCCGTTTTTATACTTTTGAGAGTTGTATATTAATTAATGTAGTATCTGTTACTGTAACAGCGGTTGCGTTAATGCAAATAACACAATTATTCTCCTGAATTCAAAAGAGAAAGTATCTCTTCTAACAACAAAATTGAAAAGTTTCAATGAAAAAGGAGAATGTTACTCCTATCTTGACAGACAGTAACATTCTCCCGACAATCCATTTTTACCAACTTTCCACCTATTTCAACTCAAAGGGTACAATCCCCTTAATATCTCTTGATGAACTTCCGATAGCCGCTTCAAACTTGCCCAGTTCGGCTATCCATTCGTGTTTCGCATCATCGAAGAAGCTCAATGCTTTTTATCAACCGCCCCGGTTACCACAAAGATAGAATGCCCTTAATCCAACAAGAGGAGAAATCGTCCTTTTCATGATACATTTATGTCCTCTCCATTAAAAAGCTCATTTTTAACATTCCATTTTCGGTTAAAAACCTTACTTTTGTATAGCAATCTATAAACACGCTTAATCTCAAAATCTCCGCTATGAAAAGAAAATCGTTACTCTATTTATTTCTTATCATATCTGTTGCCGTCCATGGAAATATCTATTTCAAACATATAGGCAAATCTGACGGTCTGTCACAAATATCAGTACTCTCCATTTGTCAGGATGAACTGGACAGAATGTGGTTTGGCACACTTGAAGGCTTGAACTGCTATGACGGAAATCAAATGAAAACCTATAAACCATCTCCGGACAACAAAGATTATTTTGGCGGCAATGAAATATCGAATATAGTGAGTGATAATCAAGGCAACTTGTTCTTCACTTCCGATGGAAACCTAATCCGCTATGATCTACACAAGGATCGCTTCTTGCCGTTAGCACTACGCACACAAAATTTATTCGCACAGAACCATACGATATGGACCGCTGTCAATGACAGCGTCTTCCAATGGAATCGGGAAGAAGAAACATTCGAATTCATCTATCAAGCCCCTTTCCACAAAAAAATCATCCGACTCTATGTCGATGCAAACAACAGCCTGTGGCTGGGTACAAGTAGCGGACTTTACAGAACTGATAACATCCATAATCCGTCATCACCTGTCTGTGTGATTCCAAACATCAACGTGCTTTCATTGTACCGAGACAGCCGGGGAGCGATGTGGGTGGCCACCTTCCGCAACGGCATGTACAAGATAGAAAATGGAATCAGCCAGCAGTTCACCATTCAAAACGAATTCGGCATCTCCAACAATGACGTGCGTTGCTTTGTCGAGGACAACGAAGGAAGTATCTGGCTGGGCACCTTCAACGGACTGAACAAGATAGACACTTTGGGGCATATTTCGTATTACAAAAAAGGGAGCAAATCCGGGAACTTACGTCACTCGTCCATTTTTTCACTCCACAAAGACCGACAAGGCACTATCTGGGTGGGTACTTACTATGGCGGTGTAAGCTACTTCAACCCCGAAGTAGACATCTTCAACCACTATACCGAAAGCATCGGCAACGAGAACGGACTAAGCTTCCCTTTTGTAGGAAATATGGTGGAAGACAAACGTGGTGATGTATGGATTTGTACCGAAGGAGGCGGCCTGAACTGCCTGGAGCGGGAAACCGGACGTTTCACCCACTACCTGATGGACGCAAAATCAACCAACGGAATATTCTACAACTTGAAATGTATTACCTACGATGCTGAAAACGATCAACTCTACATAGGTACACACAAACAAGGCGGCTTGTGCTTCGATATTCCAAGTAAGAGAGTCGTCTTCCACTCCAAAGAGTTTGGAGATACCTGGACAAAAGTAACATTCAAAGAAGGGAAGCTCTATCTACTCACAGGAAAAGGCATGTTTGTCAAAGAAGGAAAAGGAAACTTTCAAAAACTATTACCACAGATTCCGGAAGCAAACACAGAAGGGAGTAATTTTCTGATAGATTCTCAGAATTACCTCTGGATAACCCACTGGAAAAGGATTGTGCGTATTAACCTGAAAAATCCGAAAGAGAAATATATCTATCAATACGGTGAAAACGGACTGGGAAAGTATTATGCACAGAGCATGGTGGAAAGCCATGACGGCACACTTTATTTCGGCACTTCCGGCAGTGGCGTTTACCGGTTCGACAAAGAAAGGGAGAAATTTATAGCCTGTGCAGATATTGATGCGGACTATTGCTACAATATGCTCATTACTGCCAAGGGATATCTGGCAATCAGTAACGACCACGGATTACTTATTTATCATCCTCAAACCAAGGAGAAGCGGATTATTGACGTGGAAAGCCTACATCTCTCTGCCATCAATGAAGGTTGCGGGATTTTAATCTGCCGTAACGGAGAAACTTTTGTAGGCGGCATAGAAGGTATGAGTTCTTTCATGAACTCCTCTTTACAGAAAAACGCCCCAAACTATAACCTTTATTTTTCTTCTCTAGTAGTAAACAACCGATCCATCTCTGTCGGAGCAGATGACAATATTCTGAAAAGTGCTCTACCTTTTGCCCGACAGATAGAGTTAACACATAAAGAGAACAGCTTTTCCATCAGCTTCTTTTCCAACAACTATGTCAGTAATACCGACAGAAAGATATACGAATACAAACTGGAAGGATTCAGCAAAGAGTGGAGCAAGACCAACGGTAACGTTGCGGTATTCACTAATATTTCCCCCGGGAAATATAAATTGATAATACGTGAACAACAGCAAAGTCCACTTGACGAGGTACATGCCATCGAACTTCCCATCCTCATCCACCATCCTTGGTGGAACACTTGGTGGATGTGGCTCCTCTACCTCTGTACTATCACTATCATTGGTTGGAACATCTTCAGAGAAGCACGTTCCAAGATGCAGCTACGCGCTTCGCTGGCACAAGAAAAATTGGAAAAGGAAAAGAACGAAGAGCTTATACAAGCCAAATTACAGTTCTTTGCCAACATTTCCCACGAGTTTCGCACACCGCTAACACTGATTATCACACAAATAGAAGCACTGCTACAAAACAATGGCCTCTCTCCCTTCCTGCGCAGCCGCCTTGCTAAAATCTACAGAAACACATTCCAGTTCAAGGAACTGATTTCCGAACTGCTGGATTTCCGAAAAATGGAACGTGGGAAACTGCACCTAAACGTTTGTCAAATGGATCTTATCCCCTATCTGAGGCAGATTCATCAAGATTTCACAGACCAGGCGAGCTTGCAAAATCTACAGTTTATATTCCATACGGAAGCAGAAAGTCTATTGTGCTGGTTTGATGGACGACAATTAAGAAAAGTCTTCACCAACCTGCTCTCCAATGCCTTCAAACACACACCCGAGAAAGGAAAGATAGAACTGCAAATCACTGATAAAGGGAACTTTATCCATATGAAAGTGATAGACTCCGGCAAAGGTATTCCCCAAAAGGATCTGCCGTTCATTTTCGACCGCTTCTACCAGGCGGACGAGAACTCTTCTTCACCCGGTAGCGGCATCGGCCTGGCTCTTTCAAAAGGCATTGTAGAGTTACACCATGGGCAGATTGAGGTACAAAGTGCGATAGATTATGGCAGTATCTTCACTGTAACATTATCCAAAGAGAATCTGTTTAAAGATGACAACTACGTCACTTTCATAGATACGGAAAAAGCGGAATACGAAACAATGCCCGCACCGGTCATTGAAACTGCCGGAGCAGAAGAATGTGCAGAAACACCAGAACCGCTTCCTGCCGAAAGGGCGGACAAGGACTGCATACTCATTGTAGAGGATAACGAAGAACTGCTCCAACTACTCACAGATCTGCTCTCGCCACTCTACCGGATAGTCCTTGCCATGAACGGCAAGGATGGACTGCAAAAAGCGATGGAAGAACGTCCCGACCTTATACTGAGCGATGTCATGATGCCGGAAATGGACGGTATTGAGATGTGCACTAAGATAAAAACCGACTTCGACCTCTGCCACACGCCCGTAATACTACTCACAGCCCTCACCTCGAACGACAAAAAGATGGAAGGACTGCAATGCGGCGCTGACGAATACATAGGAAAGCCTTTCAACAACAAAATGCTGCAAGCCCGCATTGCCAATATATTGCGTAACCGGAAACTACTGAAACAGAAGTTCAGCCAAGAAATGGCAACCAGTGAATCTCCTGTCGAAATTGAGATACAAGCATTGGCACTTAACCCTATTGACGCCAAATTTCTGGAACAATTAGAGGAAACAGTCAAAGCACATCTTTCTGACTCTGAATTTGATGTCAGTGTCCTTGCCAAGGAAATGGCTTTGAGCCGTAGCGCATTCTACAACAAGCTGAAAGCTTTGAGTTGTATGTCACCCAACGAATTTATTATGAATGCCCGCTTGAAATATGCGGCAGAACTATTGAGAAACCATCCCGAACTGCAAATCACGGAAATTGCCTATCAGGCGGGATTCAGCTCACTGCGCTACTTCCGCCATTGTTTCAAAACCTGCTTCAACCAGTCACCACAGGAGTATAGAGGAAAGTAACAAAAATCCCGTCCTACTATTATAACAGGACGGGATTCGCTTTTTAATGCCTTAAAACCAAGTGGCTCTACCGGTTCTTTCTTATTTTAAGAGTTATTCTTTGGTTTCCGCCCATTCCTTGGCACCTTGTTCTTTCAGTTTGGTTGTGAAGTCCTTTGCCTTTTCCATCACTGCTTCTTCGTCAGCAGGATCAGCGTAAGCATGTCTGTATCCTTTCACCTTATTCCATTCACCACGGGTAAAGTCGGGGAATGCAACGGAAGCACAACCGTTGTCCATGGAGAGTTCGCCCAACTCTGCAAGGCAACACCATTCTGCCAAATCGTAAACATCCATATCCAACGGAAGACCATTCTGCAAGCAGTAAACCAGACGGCTGTCCATGATGAAATCCATACCACCGTGACCGCCCACCTCTTTCGCCATCTCACCGTACTTTTTGAGGATAGGATGTTGATACGTCTCTACTAAAGCCGCCATCTCCTCTTTCGGCATGAAGCCATGTGAGTTCAAGTCGTCCAGCTTGGGTTGGACACCGGAAGCTTTTAACTGCTCTGCATCAAGGGCATATCCCTGAGTAGGATATTTATTGGCAAAACCCTTAGTACCCGTCAGTTGATAAAGACGGTTGTAGGGCTGCGGAGTCATCACGTTATGCTGGATTTCGATAACCTTGCCATTAGCTGTACGAATCAAAGTAGTAGTGTGGTCACCGTTGCGGAAACTATCGCAAACAGAGTCGGTATTCTCCTTCACCAATTCCTTACCTACGACCGACTTGGTATCCATAGCTACCAAAGTCTCCATACGGTCGCCACGATGAATATCAAGAGCCTGCGCCACAGGGCCAAGGCCATGAGTAGCATACACATCACCACGATGACGCATATTATAGTCCAGTCGCCAGCCCAACTTGTCATCCTCGCCTTTCTTCCAATAGTGTTTCCAGAAAGGAGCAAGATTATGAATGTAAGCCCCTTGTGCACGAATCACCTCACCAAACACTCCATGCTGTGCCATATTCAGAGTGTTCATTTCGAACCAATCATAACAGCAATTCTCAAGAATCATACAATGTTTACGGTTCTTCTCGCTAAGATTAACCAGTGCCCAACACTCTTTCAGGTTCATAGCCGAAGGTACTTCAATTGCTACGTTCTTGCCGTTCTCCAATGCGCATTTCGCCACAGGGAAATGATGCAGCCAGTCAGTTGCAATATAAACCAAATCAATATCATCGCGCTTACACAATTCTTCGTAACCCTTCTCACCTGAGTAGATAGCGGCCTTGGGCAGAGAAGCATCTTTCAGATACTTCTGGCACTTCTCGGCACGCTCCTTTTCATAATCGCATAATGCTACAATCTGTGTACCGGGAATGTAGGTAAAACGTGACACAGCACCCGGGCCGCGCATCCCCAATCCTACGAATCCTACACGAACCACGTCCATTTTGGGGAGTGCCATTCCGATAACACTCTCCTGTCCGGCAGGGCGTTCGGGAGTTTCTACTACAATTGTTCCTTTGTCCCATTTCCATTCCGTACCTTTGTCATTGACCTGCACGGTAGATTTCTGCATTGTACATGAGCCTAACAAGAGACATATGCCCAATGCTAAAAAATTAGTTGTTTTCATGCGTAATTATTGATTAAATTATTTTTCAGTAGATTATCTCATCTTTCTTTTACTGCTCATACGTACCACAATCTTTCCTTTGCCACCATCCAATCCACATTCCGCTTCCAACATATTGTAGCCCTCAATGGGATATTCACCCTTGTAGGTGTTCTTTGCCGGATAAGTTTTGAAAGTGGCTCCTATGGGAGCGATGATTTCCATATAAAAATGCTTGCCATCTTGCATCAAGTGTGCCCGATTACCTTCTACTTCCACCCGCGCCTTAGTGGAAGATATCCACGAGACGATAGATTGCGGGTTGGATAGGTTCACTTCATCCGTCACCTCTATTGTGCAGTCATTTAGTAACTTAAATGTGCGGAACACAGAAGAAGCCTGATTCTTGTACAGAGTAGTCATATCCAGCTTTGCCGAAGGCTGCTTCGCATCCGGATACTCTTCGCAAACAAACGCCTCACCATTAGCATACTGAATCTTATGGTCGATACTCAGTGTATTATGTGAGAAGTTGTTATTGCGGAAATACTTCCAGCGTTGTCCGTCAGGACGTCCGTCCCAAAAGCCCGGCAAGGAATAGTCATCCGATCCCAAGTCTTCCGTCCAACATACTCCGTCACTCTCAACGATGAATGTACCGCCATCCAAATGTTGATGCGCCTGACGAGGTTCTCCACCTTTGGCTATCAAGAAAAGGGAACCTTTCTTTTTTCTATTTCCATTGAAGACTATTATATCATTGATTGTGTTGTGGTATACCTCTAAAGCAGGTATTTTCTCTGCCTTTTCCGGTGAAGCGTTGTCGAACCAAGGGAGCGACAGGAAGAAAAGCTGATGTAGAAGCAAGTTATCCTGCACTGTCAATTTTAACTTTTTCCGATACCATTCAGCCACTTCGGGCTGGCTATACATACGACTGAACAGGAAATATGCCGGAGAGTTTTGAGCATCAGCGCCTGCATTCCCGAAGTTAAAAAGACGCCCGGACGGAGTAAGCGTCCGTTTTTGATAAAGTGCCGTGCGCTCTAATCCGGGTAGTTGAGCTATGTCTCCCTTTCCATTATCATTGTCAGCTACCGCCTTCAGATAGAGAGCCAAATAGCTGGCAGTATATTGCCAATAAGCAGGGCCTTCGTAACACACGCCATCTGGAGCAAAATGCTTCAGACAGTTGGGCATATACTTGGCGGCATTATCAAGAATGATAGCTGTCTCTTTCGGATAATCTTCTGCAATGCCCAAAGCGGCTATCACCATACCGGTATTGCATACTACGTTCCAGTTGGTCTCCCGCTTCGCCCAGCTTCCCGGACCACCCTTCTCATATTCACGCAACACGCGAACGATGGCCCGCTCGTACAAGCATTTCTTTACCAATTCCTTCGTCGAAGCAGGCAGCACGTCATACAACCAGTCATAGGCAATCGCCACGGCAGTTGCCATCTCTGCGGTGTCCAAGTAATGAGGTGGATCCCAGTCGGGATAGTCACACACCCACAACAAGGATTCGTTGGCAGCATCCAGGTATTTACGTTCACCGTAGAGACGGTAAGCCAATGCAAGCGTACCCAAGCGATTCACATAAGCCCGGGACGTCCACAGTATATTACCATATTTATCCTTTAGATAAGGTTTCTGCGGAGTAATTATCAATGTGTCCGCTTTCGCTTTCAGGAACTCTGCCAACTCACCGGCAAGCGGGTCGTTCCGCATCAACTGTTTCACGGCAATTTCTTCGATACCGGTGAACAGCAAACGGGGATGATTGGGAAGAAAGCGTTGCTGGCCATACACATTGCCAACAAAAAGCAGCATGAGCAGAACAGTAGTAGCTCTGCTCATGTCTGTAATCAACTTAAAAAATAATATTCTCATATTGAAAGAATGAATTAGGACTCCTATGAAGTGGGTTCTTTAAGCTTGACTAGAAAACTAGTCTGTCAGTTTCGTTACATCCACACTTGGCTTCGGATAGTTTTTGGAAGCAATATAGCGTTTCGTTTCCTCAATCATCTTAGGAGTGACCTCAAAATCATAGTTACCATAATCGCCTATGTGGAATTTTCCAGTCTCAAAGAAACCCCACGCATCAAAGAAGTCGGTAAGATCTGTTTTCATGAAATCGCAGCAAAGCTTGACGTACTCATACATATTATGGATGGATGCATTGCCGGTGCCTTTATGCGGGTGGTTGCGCAAATACTCCATCAAATCTGCATAGAAATCCTTATAACCGATCTGTTCGGCATAGATTTGAATCTGCCAGAAAGGAATCAACTTGTGGAAAGGATCCTTCACACACATGATAAACTGCTTTTCAGGCGCATTAAGAACTTTGCTAAAAGCGGCTTCGTATATATGGCGTTTACTCAAACGGCTGGAATCGCCCAAACTCATAGTGCCATACATGGAGAAGAGATTATTGCTCACTTCTGTCATACCACCCCAAGTAAGCCAGGGACGCATCTGCATCACGTGCCCTATTTCATGGTGAATCCCCCAGTTCGTCACTACTTCCGGTCCTATCGCTGACTTCATAGTGCCGTCCGTGCCTTCAAAAGCCACACCGTCACCATCACGAAACATAAAATAGTTAAAGTTGACACGTGCCAGGATACGCTTCTTTGGAATACGATTGTATTTCGTGGCACCCGAAAAATCATATTGTGCCTGCATTATCTTATCGTAGTTCTCTGCCAGTTCCCGACCTTTACCATAGGCCAGCTTCTTCAGTTGACTCACGGGATAGGCTATCTGCATATATTTGGATTTCACATCCATTATAGGGCTGACAGCATTATCCAACAGGTGATTCCAGTCATCATTGCTCTGCACGGTGGCATCAAAATATCCGTTTTCCTTGCCCGTAATGAAATGAATGGTTATTTCGGGAGCTGTCTCGGGATCATTGGCAAAATAATCCAGATAGACATTCCCCGCCTTCTCTACATAGACGACATTAACCCCCTCGTGTAATGGAATTTCTTGTTTTTTCAGTCCCCAGCCTTCAGGGTCTTTTGTCGGTTGATAGCCCGGAGTAGGTTGACGCATCCAGTCGGGAATAAGCAGTCCCACGTTGCGTCCATGCAGGTCGCCTACCAATACGACATTCTCGCCTTGTTCCAAATAAACGCCAGTAATATTCTCATAGCGGCTATAACCACTATAGAGCTTCATCTGCTGCGCCAGCACTTTATTGGAAGGAACAGGTTTATAGGATTGTAACAAGTATCTTGCTTGGTAAGTGCCGTCAAGCAGTTTACCCGCCAGTTCTTTCATTAAAGGGCTTTGAAAGTTTTTTAGTTGTTTCGCTTTCACTCCTTTTTTCAGTTTAGCGCACGTCCAGTCAGTGAAATTCGTTACATCTGTCCGGATAGCATACGTGGAGTAAGTGAAGGGCGCGGACTGCCCTAAAACATCCGCGCACACACTACTGAAAAAAAAGACAATTAGTAACCAGTTTTTCCTTGTCATTTTCGTCATTTCTTGATTCCTTATTTTATTAATTTAATGGAACTACTTTAGATTCTCCTGTAACAGATACTGCACGCACTTCAATATTGGTCGGCAATACTGCCAGGTTCATACTAAATGCAGCCTCTGCAGCAACATATACCAGTTTGGAAGCATCTTTGTCATATACCTCAAACGCAACGGCATTATTAAATCCGCTGACTGAAATGAGCTTTGTCTCTCTGTCCAGTGTAGCGTTGCCACTTGTTCCCATTGGCAAATTACCTTTAAAGATATGTTCATTCTTCTCAGTGATATACCAGAAGGCATGGGCAGGTTTCGGTAGATTCAACTCTGCAATCCGCTCTTTGGCAGCCGCCAATTCGGCATCACCTATTTTAAATACGCCTTTGGCGCCGTAGTCAGTGATTTCGGTGTCCACCTTGCGCAAAAAGCCCCATTTCTCAAAGAACCCGGTCAAGTCCATACCTGATATTTTGCTACAAATATACGTAAATTCCACCTGATATTCCCAAGCTTGTTTTCCTGTCACAGTATTGTTACGTATATATTCGTATACATCCGGATAGAACTCTTCTTTGCCAAGCACATATGCCATATATAATTGTAGTTGCCAGAATGGAACAAGCTGACAGAACACATCCTCACTACCCTTTCCGTCTGCCTTTCCAACTTTTATATGAGGAGTTCCTGTAAACGCAGTTGTCATCGCATTGGGATAGTAACCTTTCAACCATAACCGAGAGTCACCGCTATTAATGCGCTGCATATACATGGAATGGATATTATTAGTCACTTCAGTCATACCTGTCCATTTTAATCCCGGACGGGTTTGGTTACTGTGGCCCACTTCGTGCGACGGTCCCCAACTATCAGCTTTCAACTGTGACAGATTACAAAGAGCACTGATCGTACCTTCACTATAACCCGTGTGATAACTTGCAGAATACATATAAGAATCATTGTACATCACACTGAAAAGCATACGGTTTTTGAACATCTTATCATATTTTACCAGCCCCAACAGCACTTGTTCATTGTACACCAAGTCATCATAGAATTTTACCCATTCCACCGGATTTTCCACTTGTTTCAAGTTTTGCACGGGAAATACAATATGTGCATATGTACCTAACACGTCCAGACACCCCACAGAGGCATTCGCCAACAACTTGTTCCAGTTCTCCATAGTGCAGTTTTCTTTCTGTGTGTCAAAGTAACCATTCACTTTTCCAGCCGTGAAGTGCATCTCGACCGGCTGTACAGTTGTATAGTCCTCGGTATTATAAGCTACATACAGCAAACCTTTCTGTTCCATCTTGATTACGTTCGTTCCCGGTCTCAACGGATATGTTTTACGAGTGCCGAATCCATCTTTACCCGGTGTATCAAAGTCTACCAGCAGCAGTGAAAGCTCTTGGTCATGCATATCACCCACCATTATTACCATTTGCTCATTTGCTTCCACCGAGATTCCGGTAGGATTATCCAGTAAACTATATTGCGTCGTTTTATTCTGAGCCGCATCTTTGTCCGGATGCCTCCACGCCTTAAACTTCGCAATACGATAATCCGTCTCGTAGCAATCATAATACATATACAAAGCAATATTTCTGAAAAAAGGATATGGGCATGCCTCAATATCTTCCAGCGTAATACCATCTTTCAGTTTACTGCAAAGTTCATCGGCAAACAGCGTAGAGGTATCAAAAACCTGAGAACTTCTGCCATAAAGTTCGATTTCCTGAAAAGCAACATACATATCTTTTTCCGTTACCGTATGGATAAGTATTTTTACTGTATGAGGATGCTTTACCGAATGGTTGAAATAAATAGTCTTTACCTTGTTGTCACTCTCCACGCAGTCATACTTTTCTTTCACCAAAATAAAATTTTCAGGTTCTTCGACTGTGGAGACATAAATGTCAATCACTCCTACCCGACCGTTCCGGTAACTCACACGCGGATAAAATATCATATAATCAATCTGCTCGTCTTCACCGGAAAGAAACAGCTTCAATTCGTGAGGGAAATCATCTTTCCTTTCATCCACAGTACCGTATCCCGCCCATTTTGCATTCCAAGGAGTAACAAACAATTTACTATCACTTTTCACTCCGTCATAAATTGGTTCAGTCCCTTTCACGTGTTCATCCGGCCCGTCTGAATTTGAACCGTGTTTAGACCATGCACTTTTTATCTTCAACTGTTTATCAGACATATCAGCCAGTCCGGTCTTATCCTTATCGGCAACATACGTTTTCAATCCGTTCTGTACCACTCTGACCATTGTCCCCGAACCGTTCAGGCAAATCTCTCCGGAACGCCCTGCTTTAGAATAATATTTCGCAATTTCAAACTTAAACAAATGATGTCCGTTATTGAATATATGTTCTTTCAATGTTATCCATTCCGGATAAACAGGATTCAACTCTTGTGCAGCCTCAGCACTAAATTCTACTGTTCCTCCTTCTGCCTCCAATGTAAAGGCAGACTTATACAACCAAACACGATCATCCTCATCTTTGCATCCAACGAGGAATAACATACATAATAGAGGTAATAAATATCGTATATTCATGATTATTCGTTTTATGAACATTTGTAATCAGCTCCTTAGTTATAGAAGGGATTTTGTATCACTTGCGGCGTTTTCTGCGTTTCATCATAAGGAATCGGCATCAAATACTGCCCCTTGTGGAATCTTCTCAATAAATCCAAATCAACTACTTTCAGAAAATCCTCGTCCGTCTCGCCTAGTGTATTCAGTCCTTTCACAGGAACTCCCAAGAACTGTTCGGCTATTTTCCAACGACGGATATCATAGAACTGATGTCCTTCCATATAAAGTTCCAACATACGCTCACGACGTACTATTTCCATTAAGTTCTCCTTGTTTTCGTAATACTTCGGTTGTGTGGAGTAATTGTCCCAAGCGTCTTTTACATCCGGTATGCCGGCACGTGCACGTACCACATCCAAATTGTCAATACATTTGTCCGTTTCACCCAGCGCTGCATAAGCTTCCGCCAGATTGAGGTAGAGTTCCGCCATGCGGAAAAGTGGCAACGGATAATCCACTACACTGGTAGTAAAAGAGGGATGGACAAGCTTTTTGTTATTATATCCGGTCACCGAATAGTTCAATGTCTGCGGAGCACCTGCCTCGTTTTTTCGTCCCTGTGGTTTACCAAACCGCAAATCCAGTACGGCTGCTCTGTCACCGCTATTCTGTCCCGGAGTAGCACCATTGTATTGCCCTATTTCGAAATAACCGCCTTGGAAACCGACATTGGCATAGAAGCGAGGTTCTCTGTCACAGTGTAACCGCAATGTTTTCATTCCCGAGTTGTCAGCAGTATAACCATTACCATCCACATCATCCGGCATAGCTACAATAGCATAAGGATCACCATAATTCTTATCATATTCTACGGGAACCCCGTTCTTTGTATAAAAACGTTCTACGGACTGGAAAGTAGGTACGATGCATCCCTGTACTTCGCCAATATATCCTTTGCTTTGTTTCAGCACCGAACGACGTTGATAACCATAGTTACCTTCTTTACGGGTATCACACCAAATTACTTCCGGATTGTCACCGCCTTTGGTATCAATTACGCAATAACGTACCCGACGTTCCGCCTTGTTCTTTGAAAATCCCGGTTTATTGGCATTAGGCTCTCCCGCTTCGGCGTCGCCGTACAAGTGGAAACCGGCATCATCCATCTCCTTGATAGCCCGCTCTGTAACCTCTACTACTTTCCGCCATTTATCTTCGCTATATTGTTGGGAAATCAGATTTCTACCGTCTATCGGACTTTTAAAATTAGCATACCAATCATTTCCGTTAAAAAGCGGCGAAGCGGCATACAGATACATACGGGAACGTAATGCCAAAGCCGTGTAGTACGTGATACGTCCGTATTCATCCCCGGAATGTTCTTTTGCCAATCCCGGAAGAGCTTTTTCTATTTGTTGGTCGATAAACTCCACCACTTCGTCATAAGAACTGCGTTCGGGATAATCCTCAAGTGACATCTCCAAATCGAACGCTTGCCGTATAATCATTGTCGGACCGTAGGCACGCAGAGAAATAAAGTGATAGTAACCAATCAGATATTCGGCCTCGGCTCTGTAATGTTTCAATTCTTCTGCACTCAATTCCGGCATTTCTTTCATTTTATCCAATATGTCAAGAAAGCGGTAACACTGTCCGATGCCATCCCATACCCGTTGCCATGTATAGGAAGTCATGCCGAGATTGGTAGGACCATAATCTCCCTCATTGAAGGTGGAAAATGCCTCCTTACGGAAATAAGATGTCTCCTCAGCGCAAATCATATCATAAGACTCTGTCAAAATCTGTCGGGTAGTAGGCAGATAAGAATAGCAGGAAGCTAAGAATTCTTTCACACGTCCCGGAGTAGAATAGATATCCTCTTCTGTTGTCCTCTCTTCGGGCACAATGTCCAGATAGTTGCATGAAGAGCACATTATTAAAGCCAATAGGCTGATATATATATAATTCTTTTTCATTGTATCGTCTGTTATTTAAAAGTCATTTGAAAACCTAAGTTAAACACACGCTGTGTAGGATATTTCAAGCCGTTACCACCGCCCATTTCCGGGTCCCACTCCTTGAATGGAGAAAAAGTCAGCAAATTGGCACCGCTCAGGTAAAAGCGCATATTTTTAAAAGTATATCCCAGTTCCGCATTTTTCAATTTCAAGAAAGCGGCATTGCGCAACCAATAATCTGAATACTCTGTATTATGGGAGTTATCCTCTACGGAAAGACGCGGATACTTGGCATTAGGATTCGGATTGGCTTCTGACCAATAGTTGTCTGCTATAAACTGACGTACATTCGTCAGTGTAGTATTTCCAAACGGATGAATACCGCTCATCATCAGCGAAACACGCGCCGCACCCTGGAAGAAGAATGAACAATCCCAATTCTTCCATTTAATAGATGGACCAAATCCGTATATAATCTCCGGATTAGTAGGATATCCCATATATACTTTATCATTGTTGTCGATAATACCGTCTCTTTCGCCATATACATTTGGCTGGTCCAGATACCAGATATCACCCGGCAACACCGGAAGTCCTTTTCCCTGATTAGGGGCATTCTTAATACTTTCCTCATCCGGGAATAGTCCATTGCTCACCCATCCCATCAACATATCAACAGAATGACCGACTTTCGACTTCCAGGGATATTCCAAAAACGAAGGTTCATCCTGTTCCAGCACTGTGTTGTGCGCATAAGTGAATGTGCTTTTGAAAGAGATGAACAGGTCTTTGTTCACCTGCTTGTTATAATCAAGTGAAAGTTCGATTCCTTTATTCTCCATCTTTCCGGAGTTTGCATAAACAGCAGTCTTATTTTTATCATCAATCACCGTAATCAGTCCCGAATACAAAGGAATACTTCCATTACGGTTCATAAAGATGTCAGAGCGTGTTTCTTTAAATAAATCTACATTGACGTTCAGCGCATTAAAGAATTGCATATCCACACCAAAGTTCCACTTTTCACCCGTTTCCCATGTCATATTGTTGTTTTGGAATCTTTTCCAGAACGGTCCTTTGTATGTCTTGTTTTGGGCAGTACCGAATGTATATTCTTTAGAACCTCCCAAAACGATATCGGATAGATAAGCAAAACGTCCTGCTCCCGTATCATCATTACCAACTAATCCCCACGAAGCTCTTAATTTTAATTTTGAAACGTAAGGACGAATGCTGTCCCAGAATTTCTCCTCAGAAATATTATATCCGATGGCGAATGAAGGGAAGAAACCAAAACGGTTGTCTTTGGCAAAGTTTTCCGAACCATTGTAACCGAAATTCACTTCCGCCAAATATTTTCCGGCATACATATAAGATGCACGACCGGCAACACCTTGCTTCCGTTTAGGAAGGGATTCCAGCAGCGTGTTAGGTTCCAACACATTGTATTGGTTTTGATTATAAAGGAACATAACATTCAGGTCGTGTACATCATTGAATGTATGTTGATATTCGAGCATAGCTTGCAAGTAGAGTTTACGGTCACCAGCAGCACTTTTATTATAATTAAGTTGTGTGGAGTTTTCAGTTCCGTTTACACGCTTCAATGCAAACTCCATTGTTTCACGGTCATAATCAGTCATAGCAAATTTATTGTATTTACTTGTCTGCTTAGTTACCGACTGTGACCAGTTTTTGAAAGAAAATAAGCCCGAGAATCGAAGTCCTTCTAAAAGCATGTCCAGTTTTTGCTCCACTTTGAAGTTTGCGGTCACTGTCGTATCAAATTGCTTCTTATATCCGGTCACGTATTCCGCTACGGGGTTACGGTAACCGTCGTCATATGGACCGCCAGGCTTATCTCCCCACAGCACTCCACCATAATCTGCAAACATACCTGCAGGATACATCACAGGAAAATCCACCGGATTGGAAATCTGCGACAAGCCGAAAATATCATTTATGTTTTTTTCCGGTCCTTTCCAGTCACGGATAGAGAGATTCAATCCCAAGCCAATCTTCGTGGTCGAAGTCACTTTCACATTCAGGTTATTGACAAATTCGTAGTTAAAGTAATTGATATTATTATTGTAAGAGAAGTAATCCTTACTAATGGAACGCAAGTTACCATCGCTGTGTCGGAAGCTACCACTCATAAAATAATCCATCTTCTTGTTCCCGCCACGAACGTTGAAATTGAAGCGTTGTGCATAGGAGTTCTTCTTAAACATCTCGTCATACCAATTCACATTGGGATATATATACGGATTTTTGCCGGCAATGGTTCCGGCTATTTTCTCCCAAGAGTAAGGAGTGGCACTCGAACCTGGACGAGAAGCTGCCTCGTTATACATATTCATATAGGTGACGCCATCCACCATTTCGGCTACATCGGACATCTGGCTTACTGCCGTTTCCAAGCGGAAGTTAATCACCGGTTTTTCCAAGTTCTCACCGCTCTTAGTGGTCACAATCATCACCCCGTTTGCACCACGCGTACCGTAGAGAGCGGTAGCAGTAGCATCTTTCAAAATAGAAAAACTTTCAATAGCTTCAGGGTCAAGACGGTTCAGTTCACTGCCCGAAGCCTCAACGCCGTCGATTACAATCAATGCTCCCGTAGCACCGCTAAAAGTCGACTTTCCACGAATCCAAAAATCAGCACCGTCTGCTCCCGGTTCACCACTACGCTGCACAGCAATGACTCCCGCCATACGTCCGGCAAAAGCGGAAGAAAGACTGGAAGAAGGTATCTGCAGTTCTGCAGGTTTGATTTGTTCTACCGAACCTACCATAGAGGCTTTTTTCTGCCCGGCACCGAAAGCCGTCACCACCACTTCACTCAGCATTTCGGTAGATTCGTCCAATTCTACTGTGTAGGTTTTCAAAAGCGTCACACTGACCTCCTTACTCTTGTATCCCAAGTAAGAAATGACAAGTACATCACCTTTCGCAGCTTTCAGCGTAAATTCGCCATCAATATTAGTAGTAGTGCCATTGGTGGTCTCCTTTACTTTGATAGCTGCTCCGATAATCGGTTCACCCGTTCTCCCATCCAAGACAACGCCCCGGATTTCGTTCGCCTTCTGTTGCGAAGCCATAGAACTGACCATGATCACTTCGCTTCCGGTCGCTCTATTTGCAGATGCGGAACAAGGAATACTGCAAAGCCCCAAAGTCAATAAGGGAAGTGCACTCAGAATTATGCCACTTTTCTTTTTCATAATAATAAAGAGTTTTTTGTTTTCATAATAAAAGTTTCATTCTAAATAAAGGCCTAACTATTTATTGATGCAAAAGTGAGTAAATTCATTTAAACTGAGAGGAGATTTCATCTATTTAAGGTACAGAAATTGTCTTCTCCATGAAAAAAGTACATTTTAACATACCATGATAAGGGAAATGATTTCCTTCTTCAAAAAGGTCTTTCATCGAGATAAATGTTAAAAATAGAAGGAAAAACACAAACTCCCCTTCGAATGGACGGAATATCCCCCTACCTGTTTCATATAGGAATAACTTTGCATTGTAAAACATATAACATCTAACACCCAATAATATGATTAGATTTATGAATAAGAAACCGGCAACCTCCAAAAGATGGATTGTCCTCACCGCATTAGCGTGTTCACTAACTGCTACACAGGCACAAACGCCCCAAGCAGAGAAAGCATTTATTAAAGAGAATATGGAGTTCGCCACCAAACAGTATGGGTTGATGATGCAGACCCCTGCACAAGGAAAGGACGGGAAAGCCATGATGCCGCACAGCATGCGCAAAGACGGCACTCCCAGCAAAGGCAGCATCTACCTTTGGACAGCAGGCTTTTTCCCCGGCACACTGTGGTATCTGTCAGACTACACAGAAGACAAGGCTTTACAAGACTCCGCCTTAGCTTACACCCGCCAGATGGAACCTGCAAAGACTTTCACCGACAACCATGACATCGGCTTCATGATGTATTGCAGTTATGGCAATGCCAACCGCTTCGCACCGGAACCCGGTTATGAAGACATTCTAGTGGAATCAGCACGCTCGCTCTGCACACGCTTCCGTCCTAAAGCGAATGTCATCCAGTCATGGAACGGATTTCGCAGTTGGCACGGCGACAAAGTATATGATTTCCCCGTTATCATCGACAACATGATGAATCTGGAGCTGTTGTTCCATGCCTCTAAAGTGACAGGCGATGATAGTTTCCGTAAAGTAGCAATCGCACACGCAGAAAAGGTAATGCAGAATCAGGTACGTAAGGACTATAGTTGCTTCCACATCATATATTATGATAAAGAAACGGGCAAACCCATCAAAGGAGAGACTTCCCAGGGATATTCCGACAATTCGGCTTGGTCGCGTGGACAAGCTTGGGGTATCTACGGGTTTACCATGTGTTACCGTGAGACGAAGGACAAACGTTTCCTGAAAACAGCAGAAAAAATGGCGGATTTTTACCTTGACCACCCCAATCTTCCTTCCGATAAGATCGCTTGGTGGGACTTTAACGCCTATCAAGAAGGTTACACACCCGGCGTCCGCTCCAATGCTGGTAAAACGGTGAACAACTATCGTGACGCTTCTGCCGCTGCCTGCGTGGCTTCAGCATTACTGGAACTGAGTACCTACACCAAAGGTAATAAGAGTGAGAAGTATCTGAAAGGAGCCAAGCAAATCCTGCATGCACTGGGCAGTGCCAACTACCGTGCCAAACTGGGTGAAAACGCAAACTTTATTTTGATGCACAGCGTGGGTACTGTACCTCACAATGCAGAAATAGATGTGCCACTGACGTATGCCGACTACTATTTTATCGAAGCTTTGCACCGTTATGACCGAATATTAGACGGAAAAAGTCCACTATAAATAAAAAATTAGAATCCATGAAAAGAAAAAGTTATCTGATATATTTACTGACAGCCATAATGATGCTGCCGGTAGGAGTACAAGCCAAAAACAAGAAAAAGGAAAAGAAAAGCACCCCCATAACGGAAATCCAAACCACCGGCGCACAGGATCGCACCACATGGGTGAAGCTGCTTTGGAAAATATCATATCCCGTCATCCACAACCTGGCAGAAGGAACACTACACCAGAATATGCCCATTGAATCCCGCAGTGGCGAAACTGCAGGCTACAAGGACATGACACATCTGGAAGCGATAGGCCGCACACTTGCCGGAGTTGCCCCCTGGTTGGCACTTCCCGATGATGATACTGAAGAAGGCAAACTGCGCAAGCAGATGCGCGAAGAGGTTCTAAAAGGTTTAAAAAACGCCGTAGACCCCGCATCGCCCGACTTGCTGAACTTCACCAAGCACGCTCAGCCCATCGTGGATGCCGCCTATCTGGTACATGCTTTTCTCCGTGCGCCCAAAGCCTTGTGGGAACCATTGGATGAAGTAACCAAGGAACGCTACATCAAAGCGCTTCAATCCCTGCGCGACCGTACCGGCGCTTACAACAACTGGCTGCTCTTCACCGGATTGACGGAATCTTTTCTAATGGGGAAAGGTGCACAATACGACCAATTCCGCATTCGTGTAAGCAAGAACAAGGTGAAAGAATGGTATGTGGGCGACGGCTGGTATAGTGATGGGCCTTCATTCAGTATGGATAATTATAATGCTTATGTGATGCACCCCATGATGGTGGCTATGCTGGAAAATCTCTTGCCTAAACGCTGGGCAAGCCAGAAAGAAGTGGATGAAGCAATGAATCGTATGATACGCCATTCCGAATTTTGTGAACGCATGATTGCTCCCGATGGTACATACCCCGCCTTCGGACGCTCGGTGACTTATCGCACCGCTGCATTCCAATCGCTGGCAGACGTAGCTCTACGCAAAAAGCTACCCACGCATGTCTCTCCCGCCCAAGTACGTTGCGCCCTGACTGCCGTACACCGTAACATGTACGAGGGAAATCAGAACTTTGACAAGGATGGTTGGTTAGTACTTGGCTTCAATGGTCATCAGCCGGAATGTGCTGATGGCTATACCTCTACCGGTAGCCTTTATATGGCAACCTTAAGTTTCCTGCCTCTCGGTCTTCCTGCCAATGATCCGTTTTGGACAGATGCTTATGCAGACTGGACCAGCAAGAAAGCTTGGAAGGGCGAACATCTGCACAAAGATTATAAAGTGGAATACTAAAAAGTGCAATCAAACGACTTGAGATATAATAATTTCAAGTCGTTTGATTGCACTTTAAAACTAAACAAATATGCTGTTATCCCTATCTTGTTTCAGTTTGTAGCTTGTACCTGTGGAACAATAGTATTCACTAAAATTCCGTCTTATTTCAGTTCAAAGGGTACAATCCCCTTAATATCTCTTGATGAACTTCCGATAACCGCTTCAAACTTGCCCGGTTCGGCTATCCATTCGTGTTTCGCATCATCGAAGAAGCTCAACGCTTTCTTATCAACTGTCAGTGTTACCGCTTTCTCTTCGCCCGGAGCCAGTCTCACTTTTTGGAAGGCTTTCAGTTCTTTCACCGGACGGGGCAGAGAGGATTTCTTGTCACTGATATAAAGCTGAACGACTTCCTGACCTTCGCGGGTTCCTGTATTCTTCACGTTGACAGTGAACGAAATCGTGTCATCGGCGGTCATTGTTTTCTTATCTGCAGAAGGTTTGCCATAAACGAAGGTTGTATAGCTCAATCCATGTCCGAATGGGAACAACGGTTTGATTTTCTCCTTATCTACCCAACGATAACCTACAAAGATGTCTTCGTGATAAGTTTCATTAATAGTATCCCCCCTATGCTTTGATTTTGCGAGCTCTTCCTTATTACCCGGATATTCACCCAGTTTATGAGCACCTACATCGTCCAGTTTTACAGGGAAAGTGAAAGGTAGTTTTCCGGAAGGGTTCGCATCTCCTACTAAAACCGAAGCAAGAGCCGTGCCGGCTTCCGAACCCAAGAACCAGCCTTGTACAATGGCGGGGACTTCGTTCACCCAAGGCATAGCCACTGCATTACCGGAGATATTGACAAATATAAGGTTTTTATTAACCTTTGCCAGTTCACTTATGACTCTGTCCTGTGCGTATGGCAAGCCTAAAGAAGCACGGTCAGAATCTTCACAATCCTGGTGATTGCTCTTGTTCAGCCCACCGAAGAAGATAACGTAATCCGCGTCCTTAGCCACTTGCAGAGCCTCAGCGAGAAGTTCATCTTCCGAGCGGTCATCTTTTAGGTTCTGCCCGGTTTTCACACCATTATATTCGCCTGTCGGGTCGCCTACATATCCACGGGCATATACAATCTCTGCCTGTGAGCCGGCACGTGCTTTTAAACCGTCCAACGGAGAAATCTCATACTTCACTTTCAAGGAAGAACTGCCACCGCCCACTGTCATCATCTTGATTGCATTCTCACCGATAACAGCTATTCTTTTCGCTTTGTTCAAGTCGATAGGCAATACGTTATTCTTATTCTGCAAAAGAACGATTCCTTCTTCAGCTATCTTACGACCGGCTTGTCCGTGTTCGGGAGAACCTAAAGAACCGAACGGCTTATGCGGGTCCATCGAAGTACGGAAAATCAGACGAAGGATATTGCTGACTTTCTCGTCCAACTCTTTTGTTCCGACTTTACCTTCCTTAATCAGTTTCAGGTAAGGGAAAGCCAGGTAATAATTATCATAAGCATTACGGGTTCCGGCAGACAATCCGTTTGTCCACGAGCCGAATTCCAAGTCCAGTCCGTTGTAGATGGCTTGTTCGGTATTATGCACACCACCCCAGTCAGACACTACCACGCCGTCGAAGCCCCATTCGTCACGGAGAATGTCTTTGAGCAGACGTTTGTTGTGGCAGCCATGCTGTCCCTGATAAAGATTATAGGAGCCCATAATCGACCAGGTTCCACCTTCCTGAACGGCAGCTTTAAAAGCAGGCAGGTATATTTCATAAAGGGCACGGTCGCTCAGATGCACGTTAGTGGTATGCCGGTTGAATTCCTGGTTGTTCAGTGCGTAATGCTTCACGCAGGCGGCTACACCGTTCTCCTGCACTCCTTTGATATAAGGAACTACCATCGTGGCGGACAGATACGGGTCTTCGCCCATATATTCAAAATTACGTCCGTTCAAAGGAGTACGATAGATGTTCACACCGGGGCCTAGCAAGATGTCTTTTTTCCGGTAACGCGCCTCTTCACCGATACTTTTTCCGTAAAGATGAGACATCTCGGGATTCCATGTGGCGGAAAGACAAGTCAATGCGGGATAAGCGATGCAGGAATCGTTTGTCCATCCTGCCTGGTCCCATTCATCCCACAATACTTCCGGGCGGATGCCGTGAGGGCCGTCGGTAGCCCATACCTCCGGGATTCCGAGACGGGGTACGCCTGCCGAACTGAATTTTGACTGTGCATGAAGCATCTTCACCTTTTCTTCAAGGGTCATCCGGCTCAATGCGTCTTTTACTCGCTCTTCGATTGGCTTATTCGTATCCAGATACACCGGTTTCTGCGCTGAGGCAGGCAGTGCAGCCATAATAGACAAGCCAAGTAACATTGCTTTAAGTTTCATGTTTATTTATGATATAAGAAGTAAGTTATAAATCCATGTATTTATAATTAAAGACCCGCAAACAAGGGGTAGTTACTAGTTGCATCCGGCTTTATTAATGTTTTTTATAATTGTAACCCGATGCAACCGGTATCATACGTCCTTATTCAGTCTTTAATGTAACACTATTCATACTTTGGGCAAGGTTCTCAATCGTTGACTTCGAGCCATCCAAGGGAGCATATATTTCCAAGCTGGATTTCAGCATCCTTCCATCACAGAGCTTATCTATCTCTTCCTGAACCATAGCCGAACGATAGAAGAACAGCTCGCTATATTCCCTGCCTACTGTGGAAGTATTATCACCAACAATGAATTTTCCGACGGTCAGCTTTTCATCCAACTCTCCAGCTAATGCCTTGTCTGTATATAACAGCGTACGCCCCTGAGCATAATAGTGTGTCAAAGATACTACATGCCACTGATTATCCGTCACATTTACCGTACCTTTTATTTCGCCAGTCAACGGGGAGTCATATACTACCACTCCATCCTGAATCTTCAGAGTTCCGGTCGTATTACCGCCATTGGCAAAAGAAGCGATGATTCCGTCTGCCGTTCCTTTCACTTTGAAAGAGATTGTAAACGGATGTACGGTTTCTTCAGGAGTGAATTCCAGTACTCTTTTATCTGCCAGAGAGTAGGAAGTGCCGATGACACGTACCGGTTGTTTTTTGCCCGCATCTATCGCATCAAACAGGGAAGGAACCATGGCATAGGTAAATTCACGATGTCCGTCGGTAGTAGGATGATAAATATCATCACCATTCTGATAGCCGTTCGCCCATACACCGCTGCCGTTATCTATCGCTCCCAACAGATTGACAGAAGGAAGGTCCCACTCATGAATCAACAGATTCATTTGCTTCACGTATTCATAGTCGCTTGCATCAAAATCGCCACGGGTATAGTTGTTCATCATCACAGGATACTTCCCGTCTTCACGGGCTTTCTTAATCAGAGTTTGCATATTATCCCTGAATTGGTTGTAGACTGCCTGTTGGTCGGCTGCATTGTGAATACCTTCATTTCCCAGTGAAAGACCGAAAATTACATAAGTGCCGCAGTCGTGAATCAAGTCGTTGTAACGTGCCAGCAGGTTAAGCGTATTATTGCCATTAACGGCTATACCGGAAGTGTACCACGGAAATTTGCTTTCCTGGTTACGGAAACGCTCGTCAAGCAGTTCACCATACATATAAGCATAACCATGATTATTCGTTGCTCCCTGCCCGTTGGCAACGGAAGAACCCATTACGGAGATTTTGAAAGGGTCGATACCTTCTTCACCACAGTCGATATAGTAAACATATCTGCGCAAGTCCAGTGTAATGTGATAAGTACCGTGGTTCAGGTTAATATCCTCGGTATTATATCCCTGCGTACCCATGCCGACTTCATTTGTCGTACCTTTCACACGTTTCATCACGTAATCCCAGCTCCTGTTCATCACAAAGTTAAAGCGTTCGCGGTCACTCACACCGGATATTCCGGTCAACTTCACTCTTCCGCCCCAGACACCTTTTCCCTGATAAGCCAAAGGCACCCCTTTGTCTACCGTCCATCCGTTCGGAGTGACGCTTCCCACAAGTGTCCAGCTTTCTATCGGGGTGATTTCGTACGTTTTACTGCTCAGGTCAATGGTAAGACGAATCTGTCCGGTCACAGGGGCGGCAATGCTATAATTATTTGTAGCCACCACTCCTTCTTTATACCCTTTTCCGATGTTTACAGTCTTGCCGTCTTTTGTGGTTCCCTTGAACGAGAAGTCACCGGAACCGAAAGAGGTGTACGCTTCAAAAACATTTGTCGGACTCCCGTCGGCAGATACCATATGCATCGATACTTGACCTTCCTCCACAGCACTGCCGCTCATAGTGAGTGACGTAAATTGTTCGGGGCGTTCTATATCGGTATATTCTTCTACTTTCAGCACATTTAACGCAATATAGTCACCGTTCTTTCTCGAAACGGTAAATTTTATATTGCCAGCATCATCCGGATAAATGAGCTCTGACTCACAGATATTCTGTATATTCTGGTTGATACCTTCGCCACCACAGTTGGTTCCGGAAGTCTGCAATTCGCCTTGATAGAGGTTCAATCCCGTCATTGTATAATAAGCAGTACGTGTCTGCGTAGTGCTCCGGCTGCCGAATGCATAGAATTTATATGCTTTCTTCGGGTCGAGGTTACTGAATGTAAAACTGCTGTTATTCTCACCGGACTCAATAAAGAAGTAGTCTTCTGTGGCAGAAGCCACGGCAAAATCCTTCAACAACTCTTCCTGAGGTTCAAGCAGACCACCGCCACCGCTCTGTCCGTTGGTGGAAAAGCGGCTGTTCAGGGTCAGTTCATAAGTCACTGAAGTATTCTCCGAGTTAACCAAAGAAGAGTAGACTGTATTAATCGCGGCATAGTTTCCATCATTATTGGTTATATTATTCCAATAATGATTGTTTGCGTCAGGCCCTTCGGTCAAGCTCCCCCGCCCACCCGTTTGGGAGCCAAAATCAAAGTATAATGTCTGTACCAATACCGGTATTGCCGGTTCCGGAATTTCAATTTCTTCACCCGGTGAAGGGGGGACTACCGGTTCATCATCATTACAAGAACCTATCGCCAGCATTCCAAATAAAGCGAATACCAATAACATATATTTCTTCATATTCTATTAATCTTATTAAGTTCTGATTTCTTTATCATTTAACATTGGTATATTCCTCCATCTTCAGAGCATTGAGCGCAGCATAGCTACCTTGCTTTTTTGCCAAAGTAAACTTTATCTCGCCATTTTCATTCGGATAAATCATTTCTGACTCACAGATATCTTTAATGTTCTGATGAATACCTTCACCTCCGCAATTATCACCTGAAGTTTGTAATTCACCCGTATATTCATTAGAACCCGACATAATATAATTTACGATACGGATATCAGTAGCGTTCGTTTTCCGGCTACCGAATATGTAAAACTTATATCCTTTCTTTTTATCCAATCCTGAAAAAGTAAAACTTCTGTCCTCATTTTCATTCTGTTCGGTAAAGAAATAATCTTCGGTAGCGGATGCCACAGCCAAATCATTCAACAAATCAGCCTGCGGTTCTAATAAACCACCACCCCCACTCTTTCCATTAGTAGAGAAACGGACATCCAAAGTCAAAGCATAATCAGTTTGAGCATTTTCAGAATTAACCAGAGGAGAATAAACCGTACCTGCTGCCGCATATTTATTACCTGATTCATTATTAGTTATATTATTCCAATAATGGTTATTCACATCGGGTCCCTCAGTCACAGTGCCTTGAGCTGCCGTAATAGAGCCGAAGTCGAAATAAAAAGTCTGCACTACCGCCGGTTCCGGCTTCACCTCTCCATCTGAAATCTTCTTTAAAGAAACCACACCTTTAGTAATACCTGCTGTCAAATCAACCGTAAGAACGTAAGTTGCGCCCTCTTCCAGACTTGCACCGTCCGCAAACTCAATATTTCCGCTGTCAAGCACCTTTATGAGAGATTCCGAACCCGCTGCTACCGTTAATTGGTTGCTATTGGAGAACTCGCCTCCCCAAGCGTTCTGGAAGTAGAATTTACAACCCAAATAGTCTGCCCTGATACGCTGTCCGACAGACGAACCATGTTCGGGCCCTGCCGTTGCCATGAATTGATACTTCTTAGATGAAATCTCGGGTACGCAGTATGCCTGCCCCTCATTCCAACCAAACTGATAATCCAATGAAGGAGAACCGACTCCCCATCCTAACAGCCAGATAGCACCATGCCCGTCTTCAGAAAGGGTAGCCTCTTTATCACCGTCCATACGGGTAACCCCGAAATACTTCTGTTTCATATTGGCAACCACCCGGTACTTACCGTCCATCGGCAAGAAAGTCAACGTACCATCAGATTCTTTCGTGAAATAATCAGGGTTTATCCACCAACCGTTCATATCAATACCCGACACCACGATTGACTGTCCTTGAGTAAAGGATTTCTGTATAAGATACGTATTCGCATCTTGCGCTATCATTTTCTCTCCATCAAACAGGACATTCACCAATGGGGTAACTTCGTATGTAAGGGCATTGAATGTCACTTCATAAGGCTCTTTTGCCGTACCGGAGAAGGTGATAGGATTCACGTTCTTTCCTTCTGCAAGCAGATTGTCATTATCCCAACCAAAAGTCAGTTCGTTACCGTTCTCCCCTACTTTCGGTGTTTTGATATAGGCCTTCAAGTCTTGAGGAAATCTGCCGGTCACACTATAATTATACAACGACTGCCTTTTCATCAAGTACTCCTCTCCCATCTCGTCCACCAAAGTCACGTAAGGAAAGTCCGGACGGGACAACACTACTTCCTGTTCCATTTCAGTCGTAGTGAAATGAATGTTCTGAAGTACAAATTTCAAGGTCGCCCTGCCGTCAATTATATTGGGATAGTAAGGAACAAAGACCTTTCCGGAATAGTCACTGCCGCTTGTCTTTGTGCGGATGACCGTTTCGGATACCTGCTCTTCGCCATAGAAGAGCTTTGCTTTCAATGTAGAAAGAGGAACGTCGATATCCGAAGCCTTAATCGTAAACGGAAGGCTGTCGCCATAAAGAGCGCTAACTTTTCCTGTGATGAATTCCATATCCGGATTGCCCGACAGGAACTCGTCATCACTACAGGAATTCATTGCCAGTATTCCTGCCAACGCCAGTATTATATAGATACTTCTTTTCATTGTCTTTATCGTTTTAAGGTTCTTATTCCGACTTCGCCCAACGGTAAGAGGTCACTGATTTGCCCGGAACATCATAGGCAAAATGACGCTTACCGTCACTGAAGGTTATTTTCTTTGTCTTTTCGTTGTTGTTCATCAGTACAAAGGCATACGTCCCGTCCGGGTTCTCGAAAGCAGAATACATGATATTGCTGTCAGAATAACCTGTCGCACCGATACGCACGGCTCCCGGCTTCACAACGCTTGAAAGGTGGGCGATGATATAGTAGTGGGAGTTACGGATAATCGTCTTATAATCGCTGTTGCTAATATCTACCGCTCCATAACAAGTCTGGCAGCCGCCTTCACGGTTGGGGGCGCGGTCATTGTCAAGCATCAGGTTCCAGACGATAACGCCCTTACACCAGTTGTTAATCGTGCCCAATGCCACTTCTTTCATATCTTCGAGTAGTCGTTTCGACAAATCACGCCCGCTGTTCCAAGTTCCGATAGAAGTTTCCGTAAACAGGAGTTCTTTATCCGGATACGCCTTGTGTATATTCAGGAGTTCTTCACGGTCGCCGCCGTAATTGTGATAGGCTGCGCCTGCCAGGTATTGGGAAGCTTCTCCGTCTTCATACATTTTGCCGGGATAGTTCTTCTCCGATTCAATGTTGCTGTAATCATAATTATGGTCGTATGCATAAATCTTTGTAGACAGTCCGGCAGTAGCGAATTGGGGGCCGAGAGCAGTTTTCACGAAGTCCCTCTGTTCTTCCCAACTCATGTAGAGTGAAGCCGAGTTGCCACGGTTCAACGGTTCGTTCTGTGGAGTGACGGCATAAATATCAATTCCTTCGGCTTTGAATGCCTGTACCCATTTCACAAAATAAGTAGCATAATCCTGATAGTAAGCGGGATTTAACTGCCCGTTTGTCCAGGACGTAAGCGGGGTAAGGTCTGTCAGGCTCTTCACTTTCATCCATAGCGGACACGTCCAGGGTGCAGCCATAATCTTAATGGAAGGGTTGATAGACAGAATCTCTTTCAGAACAGGCAGGATATAATTCTTTTCTTCGCTCTGCAAAGCAAAATTTTCAATGCCTTTGGTATCACAGCAAGTATATTCGCTCAATGAGAAGTCCGAACAACCGATGGAAATACGGATATAGCTAAAGCCGAAACCACTGTTATCAGAGAAGGTTTCCGTAAGAAAAGCATGACGGTCTGCCGGTTTCATTTGCAGTAGGTTAAAGCAGGTAGCGCCTGTGATAGCGGCTCCGAATCCGTCCATAGTCTGATACTGCTCCGCAGGGTTCAGAGTGATTGAAGTAGGTGCCAAGTTGTCTTTCGAACTGAAATTAACGGCATCACGAGCCAGGTCGCGGGTCAGACTGTTGGTTGTCGTATAAATGGTCACGTCTCCGGTCGGAACGGGCGCAACCGGTTTTTCCGCGTCGTCACTGTTGCTGCAAGCAGCCAATATGGTGAAGCATCCTAATAAGGTCAATGCTATATTTTTCATGTTAATCATATTTTTGAGTTTATATGTTTTTGAATTAATACCCCGGATTTTGCTGAATCTTATCGTTCGCATCAATGACCGATTGCGGGATAGGCAAGCGATAGGAAGTCTTGTCGAAAGCGTAAACCTGTGCTTTTCGTCCGGAATCTTTGGCATACACCGCATTCATCACTTCTTCCACTTTATCCAGACGGACAAGGTCGAACCAGCGCTGTCCCTCGAAGGCAAGTTCCAAACGGCGTTCTTTAAGCAGTGCGTTCAGCATAGCATCCTTATTTGAACGGGTGGAAACCGAAAGTGCTCCCAGTCCGGCACGCTCGCGAATCTCATCAATAATATCGGCAGCCGCATCCAAATCCGGCGTGTCCTGCATTATCAGTGCTTCCGCTTTCAGTAATAATACGTCGGCATAGCGGTATTTAATAATGCTGCTGTTTGCCGAACGGCATTTGTACATGAACGGGTAATTGTCCGACGGGTAGTAATTGCTCCATTGGCAGTCATAATAGACAACAGACTCTTTGAAACGGACTTCATCCCCTTCTTTCTTGAAGGCGTTAATCAGGTCACGGGATGGCGTTACCCATTTTGCCCAAGTGAAGTTCGTATTCCAGTTCACCAAGTCACGACCAAACATCCACGAACACCAGTTTCCGGCTCCGGGAGTGAATTGGGCTTCCAGGATAGATTCTTTTGTATTGCGCATCTTCGTATCCGTTCCGGCATCATTCATTCCAAACAAATCACTGAAATCGTCCACAAGGTCGAATCCGTCGGCTTTTACTTCATCGCAGTACTGAATCACTTTTGCATAGTCGCGCAACGGCTTTTCCGCATAAATCTTTGCCAATAATGTACGGGCTACCGATTTGGTAAACAATGTCTTATTACCCGGCGTATTGTCCGGAGCATAAAGCACTGCGTCCAGCAAGTCCTTCTCAATCTGCTGATAGGCTTCGAGTTCCGTGTTCTGCTCCGGGAAATATTGTGGATATACATCATCAATATTTTCAGAGGTGATATCGTCCGCCACGGTGGTAATGACGGGGAAGTCTCCCCAAAGACGAACCATATCGAACATAACCATGGCACGGAATATCTTTGCTTCGGCTTTGTATTGTGCGCGTTCGGTGGTAGTCAACGAATTGTCGGTCACCAGGTCGATGTTACAAATCAACTTGTTGGCACGAGCCACATCTTCCAGATAGCGGTTCCAGTCACGTTCCAATACAGAGTTGGAACCTTCAATGGAGTTATTCTCAAACGGGACTACTTCTGCTCCCGTAGTGCCGGCATAGGCATTATCCGCGTGAGAGTCTGATATCAGCAGCAAGTCCACATACCAGTGTTCCTGGCGGTCGCGCATCTGATTATAAAGCGTTGTAAGGTGGCTTTCAACCGCCGCTTTATCCTTGAACACAATCTTTGTACCATTGTCCGTTACTCTTTCCGTCACATCCGAATAAGTATCTAATGGCTCATAATTCAGTGAGCAGGAAGAAAGTCCCAATAGTAAACCGGATGTTAATCCGCAAAATAGATATTTTAGTTTCATAATCTTTCCTTTCATTAGAATTCAACATTTATACCAAACACGTATGACCTGCAATGCGGATACGTACCCCAGTCAATACCTTGTACCGTACCGCTATTTCCCCATTGGTTTACTTCCGGATCCATACCGGAGTAGCTGGTCCATGTCAGCAGGTTGCTGGCTGTGAAATAGGGTTGCAGGCGGGTGATGCCCCATTTCTTCAGAAGTTTGCCTTTGAAGTTGTAGGATAAGGAAACATCTTTCAGCCGCAGGTAACTACCGTCTTCCACGAAATAAGTGGAGTTGAGCAGCTTGAAATTGGCTTTAGGTACATCTGTTATCTGTCCGGGGATTTTCCAACGGTTCAGGACGCGGGTCGACTGGTTCTTGCCGTCGTACATACCTTCCGTTTCAATGCGCGAAGCGTTATAGATGTCGTTTCCGTAAGAGCCCTGGATAAAGATACTCAGGTTGAAGCCTTTCCAGGAAAATGTATTCGTCATACCGTAGGTGAAATCCGGGTTCGGGTCACCTATATAGGTACGGTCGGACGACGAAATCTTTCCGTCATTATTCAAGTCACGATACATCAGTTCACCGGTTTCAGGGTCTACGCCGTCACTGATATAGCCATAGAAACCACCCAAAGAGCGTCCCGGCTCATTACGTACCACATAGTCATTGATTACGTCCGATGTTTTTGCGTCGTAATATACTTTTTGCAGTTCCAGTTTCGTTAGTTTATTCCGGTTGAAAGAGATGTTGAAATCCGTATCCCAGGTAAAGGCTCCGCCGCGGAAGTTCTTCGAGCTGATAGAAAGTTCGAAACCTTTGTTCACCATCTCCCCCTCATTGCGGGCAATGGAAGTGGACGCGGCAGCACCGGCAGGCAGTGAGACGTTCATCAACATATTCTTGGTTTTCTTATAGTAATAGTCGGCATTGAAAGTCAGCCGTCCGTTCAGGATTGTCAAGTCCAGACCGATATTTGTCTGTGTAGTAGTCTCCCAGGTTAAATCGGATGTACGCAAGTTTGCCTGGCTGATAGTGGGGACGGCATTTGCATAGTCGGTCTTGTCTCCTTCCTCGCCTTTCTTGAACCATTCGATACGTCCGATATTGTAGCGTTGCAGGTAGGCATAATCCCCAATACCCGACTGGTTACCAGTCTGTCCCCAGCCACCACGCAGTTTCAAGTCATCAATCCATGTAAGGTTCTGCATGAACTTCTCTGAAGAGATACGCCATGCGGCAGAGAACGACGGGAATACTCCCCAACGATGGTCGGGATGCAGTTTGGAAGAGCCGTCGGCACGGAGATTGGCTGTCAGCAGATATTTACTGTCGAAATTATAGGCAACACGTCCGAAGAAAGACATGATTCCCCATTGTGAAGCGCCTGTTCCGGTGTTGTCCCATGATATTTTATTGGCAGCATTCAACGTCGGAATCTGGTCGCTGCGATAATGCGAACCGTTTATCCAACTGTTAGAATAATCAGAGTCCGTCCAAGATGAACCTGCCATCACTTCCAACCCGTGCTTCTTGAAGTTCTTATTGTAAGTCAGTACATTGTCAAATGTCAGAACGGTGTTCATATTCCGGTTGTCCGAAGCCTCACCGTATTGGTTACGTCCCCAAGTGGTAGAGACAGGATCGAGAAAAGTAGTGTTGACAGCATTACGGCAGTCAAGGGTAAGGGTGGACTTGAATTTCAAGTCGGGGAAAGGAGTCAGCAATACATTACCCGAAGCCAACAAGCGGTTCTCCTTATCCTTGTTGTTCTTTGCGCGTGCCATATTTTCCAACGGGTTGGTGATATTGCCCACACCATAAAAGTTATTATAGTATTGGTTGGGATTCAAGGCATCCCAAATAGGTGCGTAGGTCGGTGTATTGATAACCGCCAGGATGACGCCGCCACGATTAGAACCGGTTCCCATGGCGCCACCGCCGTTGCTGGTATAATCCGAATAAGAGATGTTGGCACTCACGGTCAGCCATTTGCGAATCTGATTTTCGAGATTCACACGGAAGTTATAGCGTTTGTAATAAGAGATGTCGAGTACTCCCTGTTCTTTCAGGTATCCGGCGGAAAGGTAATATTTCATTTTCTCGTTGCCGTTGGATACGGCTACCTGGTAATTCTGTGTCTTTCCGGTCGTATAGGTTTCATCAAACCAATCCGTGCGGTCGGGCAATCCGTCCGGCAAGGAAACAAGCCCGATTTCGTCCTGCAACTCCTTGTACTGCGCAGAGTTCAGGGATTCTACCTTATCCGCTACTTTGTTCAATCCGAACTGAGCCGTCAGAGATACTTTCGCATTTCCTGTCGCACCGGCTTTGGTGGTAATCAGAATTACACCATTGGCAGCTCGGGAACCGTAGATAGAAGCCGAAGAAGCATCTTTCAGAATCTGCATACTCTCAATATCGTTCGGAGAAAGGAATTTGATGTTGTCTACGGGCACTCCGTCCACTACATACAGCGGGTCGTTACTACCATTCATCGAAGTCGTACCACGCACACGGATAGACATTTCACCACCCGGCGTACCATTAGGCTGAATCACCGACACACCGGCTGCCTTTCCCTGGATAGCCTGACCTGCCGATACGATAGGGCGCATATCCAGGTCTTTGGTGGATACGGAAGAGATAGCGGTAGTAACATCTTTCCGTTTCACTGAGCCATAACCAATCACCACCACTTCGTCAAGTACCTCATTGTCTTCCTGAAGCGTGACTTTCATCTGGCGGGCTGCCTTCATCTCCTGAGACTTGTAACCCACATACGAGAATATCAGAATGGCATTTTGTTTCACATTTAACGTGAAGTTACCATCCAAATCGGTGATTGCTCCGTTAGATGTACCTTTCTCCTGTACACTGACACCAATAAGCGGCTCTTTTTGGGCATCCATGACCTGACCGGACGCGGTAATTTGCTGTGCATTTGCACTCAAAGATAAAAACATTGCAAGGATAGCAAAGAAAATCTTGCGACTCCCCGAAAGGATTTTTCGCCTGTTCTTTTTCATGCGTACTAATTTAAAAGTTAATAATAAACGTTCGTCTGCAACGGAGCTTGTCCCATTGCTTTCGAAGCACAGGTCAAAAGTATAAAGAAATCGAGGTGAGCTCACGAAGAGGGGTCAATAAGTGGATTATCAAAAGATTCAACCCATTTATTACCAACGCATTACCTCTAGTTTACATCTCTAAAAAAGTGGATAGTTTACAGTTCCAATCAGCGGATTTTTCGTACTAAATCTTCAAAATCCTCTCGCGAACCACGAGCTTTATTCTTCACTTTCGCCCGGTAGTTATAAATTGTGTTCACCGAATAACGGAGAAATTCCGCAATCTGCGAACTGTCTTCAATGCCCAGGCGTATCAGGGCAAAGATTCGTAATTCGGTATTCAGCAACTCGTCTTTCTTCAGCACAATCCGTTCATTGTCCTGCAACAGATCATTGAACTTCTTCACAAAATCGGGGAAGAGATGCAAGAAAGCCGTATCAAAGTTAGCATAAAGTTCTTCCAGCTCTTCATCAAGCGCATCCTGTGAGCGCGTTATCTTTAACAGTTCCGCTATCTGTCCGGCGGATACTTTCTTGTTCACCATGCGGCGATAGGCGTCCAAACGGTTGATATAGGTGGAACATAGCTTGATGAAGCGGGCGATATATTCTTCCTTAATCTGATTGGATTCCGAAAGTTCGATATTCGTTGAGGACAGGCATCTGTTCATCTGTCTCAATTCCTCATTCAATCCGTTTAATTGTCCGTTGGCCGCTTGAAGATGATTCCGGGCATCAGACAGTTTCTTCATTTGACGGTAGATGTAGCCTAAAGCTACAATGAGCAGTACCAACAGCGTGGTGATAAGCAGCAGATTCTGTTGCAAACGGTCGTTCTGTTTCTCAATCATAGCCTGATAGGTCTTGTCAATCAACGAAAGTACATCGGCGCTTTGCCAACTACGCAGGCGGGCATTATAGAATTTGGTCGCATTCCAGGAAAAGCGCATACACTGATATGCACGTTCCATATCGCCATCCTCGTAAAGCAATTGCGCAAGCATCCATAGCGATGCATGGTCTTTAATCGCCGAGCGAATATCGGAAATGGCGGAAAGGCACAGGTTCTCTTTCTCGCCTTGCCTGTCATTGCTATATTTATAAATGAGAGAACGGTGATAAGTAACCAATGCATATTGCGGGGTATTGGGTTCGGCTTCTGCCAGACGGATGTCGTTTATCTTCAAGGCTTCCTCATACTGGTGACGGTCACGAAGCAGCGCTTCGTGCATCAGCAGGTATTCTTCGGATTCATGGGGTAATATAGCATACAAGGAGTCCTTATATGCCTGCGATATACTCCAGTAATGTCCCGAAAGTGTCTTATCCTGTGTATATACGCTCAGTTCACCATATACATGGTCAAAGCAAGTGTAATAATCAGGAATCAGACGGGGAGCTACTTCCCACCGGTCTACGGATTCTAAAACATCAATAGATTCCGTGTACATTCCCGTCGAAGATAATAGTAATGAAAGTTGCAGTTTACTTTCTATTCTCCGGTCAGTATCATGCAAGCGTTCTGCAATCCGGATATTTTCATTCAAATAATGGATTGCAGAATCGCAGATAAAGGCTTTATATTCTTTGAATATCTGACTGTTCAGATTGTAATGTTCCACAGAATTGGCTTCTATTCCGTGTACTAAATCTTTAAGATGCACGATGCGGGATTCACGCTGTATAACGTACTTTTCATGTTCCTGAATGGTCAGATCAAGCACACTGAGCAGCGAATCCAGGGTCTTGCCGGCCCAGGTATATAGTGGAAAAGAAAGGATCAAAAAGAATAACAGGTACTTTTTTTTCATCGGAGCATTACACTTTAATAGAAGATTACAAGACTAATAAAGACAAATGTAGAGAAAATCTTCGTATTCTAAAGTATAAAACAGACAGAAATTAAAAGTACACCTATATACCTATCCGCTAACTACCGCATATAAAGGCTGGTTACACTTTGCTTATCCTTAAAGAATAATTTAGCTTTCACCATAGCTGCCCCGCAAGCTACGGGAGCTTCCCAAAGTACTGATTCAACCGTTGGTTCCGTGCCATCCGTCGTATAACGTATCTGTCCGCCTGCGATAGGGGTATTGGCGTACAGAAGTCCGTCTTTGACAGAGAGCCCGGGATGAGGCAAACGAAAGTTTACCCCTGTCCGGCTCCAGTAAGACATTTCCTTCACACTGATTTTTTCATAGAACAGTGCCAAATCCCGGTCAAAGGCTTGTTGTTCCGCCACGCCGGAAAGGGCTTCCCAATCTGGGTGCGCATTCCAACCGCGTTCTACCAGTCCCATTACTTTCGGGAACATATAATATTCTACCCATTGAAATCCTCGAATCGTTTCGGCAAACAGTTGTGCCTGCACACCTTTTATATTTTCCCTGCCTGATGCGGTCAGTGTTGTTTTTCCTTTTCCTGCAGCGCTTACATCGACCGGGTTGCCCGCCATATCCGTACGGGAAGAACGGTAAACGTCATACGGAAGCATGGAGAATGCTTTGGACTCATCCACATATCCGCCCCAAAAATGTCCCGGTTCATCGGGATGGGCGTCATAAGCCAAATCCAGATAGAAGTTGTTCACGTTGCAGAGAATCACCGGGTAACCATTGTTGGCTATCTGATAAGGAATCTCGTCTTCCTTCCATTCAGGAACCGTTTTCCATGAGTTGATGCCGGCTGCGTGCCGGGAGAGATAAGCATGAGTCTCCGGCTTATGCTCCAAAGCCACTTCCTGCCAACCGTTAAAGGACAAGTTATACTGTTGCAGGCAGTCAACCACCCGGGTGATGAAATACTCGGCCAAGTCATGCGCCTTTGCCATTCCATGTTCTTCCATCAATGCCTGGCACAAAGGAGAACCCATCCATGCACCCCGCGCTACTTCGTCACCACCCAAATGAATAGTAGTCAAAGGAACTTCGGCTTCCTTATACATCGCCACTATTTCCTGAATCACCTTTTCCATAAACCGATAGGTTGACGGCAAGGCTACATTCATTACATTATCCGTATAGGCTTGTGCGGAAATATAACGGGAAGTGTCTTGCAAGTCACTCAAGAGATATTCCTTCGCTTTCTCCGGGTCAGTATCAATGTACTTATTATATCTTGCTTTCATCGAAACAATGGCTGCACGGGCATGACCGGGAGATTCTATTTCAGGGATGACCTGTATATGCCTTTCCGCTGCATATTGCAGGAAATCAATAAATTCGGCACGGGTATAATAGCCGTTTCCCGTTGTAGCGGAAAAAGGGTCGTATCCACCGTTGTAGGCAGGGTATTGCCATTCCTGTTCATCGGTGGTATGTCCCCGTCGCGCACCGACTGTTGTCAGTTCTTCCAAGCCCGGAATTTCCAGGCGCCAGCCTTCATCGTCCGAGAAATGGAAATGGAGCACATTCAGTTTATAGGAAGAAAGAACATCTATGAGCTTCTTCAGATTGTCAACCGTTGTGTAGTTGCGGGCAATATCAATCATCTGTCCCCGGTATACTAAATCCGGATAGTCTTGGATAGACATTGCTTCCAGGCGTAACGGGCTGTCCTGCCCTTTCAGCAGTCCTAACAGAGTTTGAGTTCCATTAAAAACTCCGTGCGGAGTAGCAGCGTTGATTCTGATTTGCTGTCCGGCAATATGAAGTTCATAATATTCTTCATTTACTGCCTTTTTATCGTCCGTGAGATAATCAAGAACGATAGTCACTGGAGCTTCCGATACTATTTCCAGTCCGAACCATCCGGTCAGTTTCTCTTTCAGGAGCTTTGCTTCGTTTGCAAAATCGTCATGGAAGGTCAAGGCAAGTTGCTTCTCCAATAAGATTTCCCCTTCGGCGGGAAGTACCTTCTTTACGGAAGGTATGATGTCCACCGAACGTAATTCCGAGGTACGTGCGTTCGCCAAACGAAGATTGGTATCGTAAGTCTTTTGTGCGGCAGACTTTTGCCATTCTGTAACAGGTAATGGAATGGCATCCAACACCACAGGAAGCGGTTTTCCTTTGGATGCACCCGACCGGCTTACCCAATAAACGCCTTCGGGTGCGTGTGAGTTCTTCGGCACTTCGCCGTCGCACTTGAAAATCACTGTCAGGGAGTCTCCCGGAGCTAATGAGGCAAAGCCCTCACCCGGATACATTTTAAAGTAGGTAGCGTTTACCTGCTCTACTTTTACCAATGATGAAGCATCCGGCAGGATTTTACGGGGAAACTGCGAGTAGAAAATCTCCCAGTCCTTTCCTAAAGGAGCATCGGAAATGTTCTTCAATACAAATGAGTTTTCATAATATTTGCCGTTTTCATCGTAATTTCCCATTTCCCAGGTCAGAGCTACCGGAGCTTTGGAATCATCCGCTGATTTACAACCGCCCGTCATGAGTAGGATACACAGCCATCCCGCTAATAAAGAAAATCGTATATCGTTCATAAGTTTCGTTTCTTGGTGATTAGTCATGCCATCCTTTGCTTCTCAGATAATCGAGCATATAAGCCGGAGAGTCTGTTTGCAGGATTCTTGCTCCTAATGTATTGATGAGGTATCCATAGCTTGCGTCCGGGTCTTTTTTTGCGAATTCATCGTCATGTCCTCCCGCTAAAGAAGCCCATAAGGTATTATACCAGATCAGACTCTTTCCCGCCAGCCTGCGTTCCATCCTGGCAGGTACCGTGCTCGAAGGATTCCGGTAACACAATTCAAAAGCAACGGGATGCAACTGCTCCATATAGTCCTCGATAACTTTTACCGATTTCTCATCGTCAATCGTTATGACGGGCATATAGATTACTTTATCCAGGTAAGAGCCGAATTCACGTTTCACCGTCTCTACCGGATGACCACCTTTCATAATAACTAAATCGGCAGTGCCGGTTTTCTCCAATATAGCATATACATCATCAAAGATGTTGTAAGCCTTGTCCAGATTCACCATGATTTGACCTTTGGCGGCCAATAATGCTTCTTCTAAAGTGGGAACGGTATGTTCCGTCAGCCGGCCGTCTTTGTCCTTCAACCGGAGTTGCTTGATTTCAGCCAATGTCTTATCCTTCACTTTGCCTGTACCATTGGTGGTGCGGTCTATCGTATCGTCATGCATCAGTACTAATTGTGCGTCTTTCGTCTTACGGATATCTATCTCTACAATGTCGACTTTCATCTGGATAGCACTGTCGATGGCTGCCACGGAGTTTTCGGGGGCAATACTCCAGTTTCCACGATGCGCCACCACCAATACTTTGTCCAGGCGCGGATTCAACACATCTTTGCGAATAGCTTCCGCCCGTTGTGCAGCCAGGAAACCCGGCTGCAAACAGAACAGTAACAAAAGCACAATAAACTTGCTTTTCTTCATATCTTTCATTCGTTTTAATCTTCTTACTTTATTATATTCAACGTTCTACCTTTTTATTGCTGATCTACTTTTATGCTGCAATTACAATCCGGCATCATAAGCCCCGGGCTGCATTTTGTTTATATTGCGGTTCGCTCCACGCTGGTCTACGCCAAAGCCTTCTTCACCCACCCAATCTACAAATTGCTGTCCCACAGTCGCATCGAAAGACTTCACCGCGTCAATAACAGCCTGCCGGGTTGCAAATTCGTCAATAACACTAGCCACAGTCCATTGGTAAACACCGTCAGTCAGCGAAGCAGCCGGAAGAGTTTGGGATGAATAGTCGGTATCCGTATCAACAGCTCCCCAAGCGGCATCTGCTGCCTGATAGACGTTGTATCCGCCGGAAGTGATGTTACCGGCATAGATTGTCCTGCTTCCTGTTCCTTTGGCAAATAGAGAATTGACAACAAGAGAAGCTCTGGCGCCGGCACGGAATACTCCGTTCGGATTACCTGAGTTTCCTACAATCGTCGTATTGGCAAGCATGAAGTAAGCGTCTCCGTTGACGGTGATACTATTTCCTGCCGTACCTGCCGTGCCGAGTATGGTTACATTATTCATGCAAACATATCCGTTTCCTGCATGTATAGTAGTCCCCCAAGCTCCCGGTGCATAATTTTCATGTAGCAGGCAATTATTCATGAATAATACAGAAGCTGCGTTATTCGTCAAAATAGCTCCTCCCCGATTAAGTGCCCTGTTATTTACAAGTTCTACGCGTTCCAGGAAAACACTTCCTTTAGCTATCTTGATAGCCGCTCCTGCGTCAGAAGCACTTTCACGGTTAAAGTTCTTCACAACACAATTTTTCAATTGCAGGCTGGCGTTGCCTTGACCTGCCGCCGCATAAAAACCATTCACATTTCCTTTATCACCTTGCTTATATTGTCCGTCAAAAGTACAACCGTCGAAAGTTATATCTATTTGGTTTCCAAGACAAAACATTGCGTCAGTTGTAGCAGCTGCATTACTGCCCGTATTTCTGACAAAAGCAGTCGTATATTTGCCGGTGTCACGTTTCGTCAGGTCAGTTCCCGTACTCGCAGGGTCATATCCGCCTTCAACCGTTATTTCCACTTGTTTGCTGTAACCGTTATATTCTATCTTCACGCCGGAGTTTTCTTTCGCTATCTCATAAGAACCTGCGGCTACATAAATCTTCTTGCCATCCAGTTTGACAGCATTAGCATTGGAAACAGCACTGTTGCCATTCGTTTGCAACAAATTACGTAGCGCATCCACTCCCATGGCATTGTCCCAATCCATACCGGTTGCATTTCCGGCCGGCTGTTCTTTCACATAGTAGGCTGCAAGCTGTAATTCTTCCGCGTCTCCACCCTGGATAGTACCGCTATCCCACGGGGAAACAATCGGTTCACTGATTGATATTACCGAGCCTTCCACCTTTAGGGTGAACTCATAACACTTTCCGGGTTGCAGTTCCGGGATGCCGGGCATCACCAAGTCCTCACCGAGATAATTCAAAGAGACGAATGTAGCGGTTGTCTCCGCTTTGCCGGGAGCTACAATAGCCGTATAGCTGCAACCGTTCTGTCCCGCCTTGCCGCCTTCGGGAATGGTGATGAACGGTGATATCAAAGAAGTACCCGATACCACTTCCCCATTCATATAGCCTTGATAAGAGCCTATTTTCACTCCTTGCACCTTACCTTGTCCGCTTACATCCGCCAGTGTCATAATGACTTTCGCCATTTTCCGGTTCATACCCAGGCGAAGGATACGGGAACCGTCGTCGGTAGCATTCGCCACAGTACAAGTCATATAATCGGCGTTTGCCAGGTTCTCCAGGCGTTGCTGATTGGCGGGAAGTGTAAAATTGAGCGTGCTTGCCCCGCTCACTACCGGATAAAAGGCAGAGTAAGTAACAGGTTCCGCTCCCCATCTCAAATAGTAGTTATCGGTCGGTGTCCATTTACCGCCGGAGAGCGCATAAGTCAGATACCCGTCTTCACAAGTCAACTGGATTTGGTCACCTTCATTAAATTGCTTCTGCTGTTCTCCCGCCGCACCGGGATTGCTACGGGTGAAAGCCGTATTAATGGCAGCTTCAATCTGAATAGCACCGGAATCTTCACCGTACACTGCAATATCCTTATCTGTGTCACAAGCCGCCATACCCGTCAGGATGCATGCAGCCATTATCAGTTTTGTAATCTTCATAGTTTATCTCCTCCTTCTTTAATTCCGGTCGCTAAGCTGACCGGTTGCCCAATCTCTGGCTACCATGCCAGCCAATCGCGCAGTTGTATTTACATTGAGAGTCAAGGTATGTTCCACTCCTTTTTCCAGTTCGACGGCTGCCTTGGCAGTCCATATATACAGTTTCCCGTCGTAGCTGAAGTTGATGGAGAAGCCTTCCGCTATCGTTTGCGGGGGTAGGATACATTCGCAATACTCCGTCCCTTTATAGGGAGCCACAGTAGCCACTGCCGCATCTGGCACAGGAACAACTACCGGAGCTGCTGCCGACAAATCACAAGTGCCGTTAACGACCGCCCCGTTGACAGCCATGTCTCCCAACTTACTCATATCGGCATCCTCCGTTCCATTGACAGTCAGTTTAATAATCAGCTTGCTCATGGCATGATTTAAGGAGATTTTCAGCTTTCCATCGGCAGTCAAATCCTTCTCCGGGTCGACTGTCGCTTTCATCAACAGAAAATCGGATGCCATCACATTCGCTTCTGCCGACTGATTGGTCAGTACGTTCACCGCCAACGGAGCGTCCGGAGTGGCTTCACCCGTGTAAGGCGCATAGGCTATCATCATTACAGGCGTTCTTTCCGTATCCCAAAGCATTTGTTGCCCGTCAGACGTATTCCAGGTGTTTCCTGAGCCAACCATTTGTTTATGGTAGTTATAAGCGGCATTTTCACTGTTCCGAATCATTAATCCGAAGCGTTCCAGATTCGTTGCGTCATATCCTGCACGCGACAGAGGTTCATTCACTTCTGTTATAACGCTGATTACCCGTTCTCCGGAGAAAGTACCCGTCGGCAGCGATTCATCCTCGTTATTGGAGCATCCGGCCAGTCCGATGCCCAAAGCTAGTATATAAAATATCTTTTTCATGTTACAGTCGTTTTACAGTTTAATTCGCCAGAACGGCATCATAAGCGCCAGCCTGCATCTTGTCGGCATTACGGGTCACTCCACGCTGGTCTACTCCGAAAGCATCCTCACCAACCCACTCTACAAACGCTTCTCCCAGATTAACAATGGGCGAAGCTACCGGATTGAAACTTTTCGCCACCTCTATCACCGCCTGCTTCGTGGCATATCCTTTTACCGTACCAAGCTGGTTGATGTCCCATACATAAACGCCTTCCTCATTCAGCGTGCCGTTCACAGGATTGGGATAAGCCGTATCAAGCGTACTCATCGTAATGCCTGTGACGCGTTGATAGACGTTATAGCCTTTTGATGAAGCTTCTTTATTGCTTCCGTTCAGATTGAAACTTGGAGCAGAAGGATTTTCAGTAATCAAAAGGTTATTGATAAACTTCGTATCCCCACCAATTCCTGTCTCGCAACGGACAGCCCCATGGCCATCACTTCCATTTCCCACAATCGTACTATTGACAAGCAAGAAACTTCCCCCACCATTCAAGGCAGCACCCGTACCTTCATTCTCTATAATCGTAGTATTGTTCATGCAGATATGCCCTTCCGACATCTGAATTCCATTGCCCCATGAACCCGAATGGGAATTACCTTTCAGCAAACTATTATTCATTAATGCCACAGCAGTCTTACTATTACAACGCACAGCTCCTCCACGACCTACCGATGTATTATCCAGAAGCTTTACATTATTCAGCCGGACTTGTCCCGACAGGATGAAGACAGCCGCTCCCCCTTGTTTAAGAGAAGTCGTCACTGTCGATTTACAATCCCTAATTACACAGTCAGTCAGTTCAACGGAAGTATCGCCCGCGCTGCCGCTTACATAAATACCACTTCCGCATTCGGTGGTACTCGCGTCCGCTTCGGATACATATCCATACTGGAAAGTGACTCCCTCAATACCGATAATCCCTTTCTTGACCAACAGTAATCCACAGTCTCCCGCATCCGCCTGCTTATTTCCGTTCACATCGCCACTGATAACCGTTACATACGTGTCTATATCCCGTACCGAAACGTCCGTTCCTTCGCTAAACTGGCTATATCCGCCTTTAACCGCTTTCACATTCTTGCGGATAATCACGCCAAGCCCGCTCTCTTCGGACATCACATATTTGCCCTGGCTCATATAAATAGTGCTCTTGGAAAGGTCGACAGAACCGCTCAACAGTTTGCGGAAACCTGCCGCGTCCATCGCCTGCTCCCAGGAACTACCGTCCATATCACCCTCACCGAACTGGGTTACAAAGTAACTTTCCAACCCTTTCTGCATAATCACTTCTTCGTCCAAATCATCGTCATAATCAGTCATCATAGGCGGGTCTATCATCTCATAATCTTCCTGGCATCCTTGTGCCAACAGAATAATGAAAGCCAACATACACAGCTTTGATATTATGAATAAACTATTTTTCATTTTCTTTCTTTTTTAACTTGTACATTAGATAAGAATAATCGCAAATCTGCCGATTTCATCGGGCAATATCAGGATAACCCGGATTCTGTTTCAGATATTCATTCTGCTCCAGTTGGGTCTGCGACAAGGGGAACAACTCATAATGCTTGTCCGCGTCCCGTGGCTTGTCCCACCATGCCTCCTGATATCTGCCGAAACGAATCAGGTCTGTACGCCGGCGGCTCTCCGCCAGGAATTCACGTCCCCATTCATCAAGCATTTCTTTCAGGTCGAGTACTACATTGCCTTCCGGCTGATAAGCGATATTGGCGTTAAAGTTCTCATAGTTGCGCTTACGCACGCTGTTCAGCAGCTTGCCTGCTTCGCCTGCCTGTCCTTGCCGGAGCAGAGCCTCAGCCTGCGAATAGATAATCTCCGCCAAACGTATCTCCGTATAGTCGGACTCGATATAATAGCCTCCGGTGAACGGATAGAACGGGTACTTCACACAATAGAGTCCGGAGTTAAAATCTCCATTACCCAATATCGACTCCTTATAACCCGGATTGGAAATATAGCCGGACTCTGCGTTTCCCTCGAAACGTCCCACCTGGTCGCGCAGGTAAATCACATATTGATTATCCGGATTCTTGGCATATCCCCCACTGACTGCGGTATTTGGAATCTTACCTTCAAGGAAGAACATGCCTTCGCGTGTATTGTTACCGGTATTTGTATATTGCTTATACCGTATATCTCCCTGATATTTGGCAAACTTCCGGGTAACCATTCCCAATCCATAGTCAAACAGTTCACGCGGTTGCTGGTTGTCATAGCTCGGTGAAAGCGCGTATTTCGGATTCCGTTCGCCATTTCCTTCTATCTTCAGGTAATAGGCGCTGCCATAAGGCAAGCCACGCCCGTACACCGTTCTCCTGTCATTTTGCAGATGCCAACTAGTAAGTCCGTAAGAACCGGGGAAACCGAAAATCACTTCATTACACGTTTCGTTGTTCCAGTCAAAAGGTTCGTACCAATTATCCGCAATCGCATAATACCCGAATTCTCCGCTGGTGATACGCTTGCACATGTCGATACATTCCTGCCATTTGGCCTGCCCAATCCACACTTCTGCATTCAAATAGAGACGGACTAGCAAAGAGGCGGCGGCAGCTTTCGTAAATTGCCCTTGTTGCGCGCCATTGCCGGACTGCCCGCTCTTGGAAGGCAGAGCTGCAAGACAGTAGTCTTTCAGTTCACTTTCGATGAAATCGAATAGTACCTGCGGTTCTACCTGTTTCCGGTTTTCCGGCAGTTCATTTACTGCCTGGTCGGATGTAGTAGTCAGGATGCAGTTACGATGTGTATTCAGCAGACGGAGATATCCCCAGGCACGCATACAGCGCAATTGTGCCTTGAAACTTTCAAATTCATTGTCACTCAAGCCAAAAGAGGACGGGGTCAACTGGTTCAAGTCATCCAGTACCATATTACATTGGGCAATGCCTACGTAAAAGTTTTCCCATTCACTCAACCAGTCGCCCTGATTGATGTCATCATATTGATGGCGGTGATACATTTCCCACAGACCACCGTCGTACCACCAAGTGCCACGGGTAGGTGTAATCAACTGGTCGGCGGGCAATTCCTCATTCTCATGGCGTATCCAGATACAGCAGTACATATGTTCGAAGGGGCGGAAGACGGCATTGATAACATCCTGTTTTGTATTGTAATAGTTCTTGGACATCACTTGGTCGTACACCGTTTCCGACAGGTCGGTACAGGACGGCAAACCCAGCACAGCGCCCGCCATCATACCCAATCCTATGATATATTTTGTTATTTTCATAATCGTTCCTTTTTTTAAAAACTTACTTGCAAACCTAAAATAAACTGGAAGGCAGACGGATAGTAGTTGTATCCTCCTCCGAAAGTACCCGGCGTCAGTCCGTTCACTTCGTATGTAGAGGGGTCTACACCGGTGAACTTCGTGAATGTATAAAGATTGTTGGCTGTGCCGAACAGGCGTATCTTTTGGATATACTTCTTATTCAGGTTCATCGTATATCCCAAAGTGATGTTGTCTATCTTCAGGTAATCACCCGGCTCGATGAAATAGTCGGTAATCACGTTCTTGCCGGTCGTGATATGCGCATTCTTCGAATAAGCGGTCGTCAACTGATTGGTGCTCATGCTCTGCAATCCGAAATAGAAATCGTGCACGTTGAATATATCGAATCCGGCAGCGCCACGAAGGGCAACGGTCAGGTCAAAGTTCTTGTAAGTGAAGTTGTGCGTCATAGAACCGGTGAATTTCGGCAAGCCGTTTCCGGTCACCGCCTTGTCTTCTTCCGTTCCCTGAGCCACCGGAATGACATTTCCTTTCTTGTCATAAATCAGCCAGTCACCCTTTTTGTCTACCCCGGCATAGCGGTAGGTGTAGTAGTTACCGATGCGTTCTCCCTCTTCAATCCGTTGCAAGTATCCCGGATTGTTGGGATTCGCCATGTTGCAGGTCGAGTAATATTTCTGCCCTTTGTACACGTCGTTGGAGAAGCTGACAAACTTGTTATTATTGGTAGCTCCCACCAATGTGAAGCTATAACTGAAGTCTTTTGTACGGACTGCATTCACCGTTATATCAAGCTCGAAACCTGTGTTGCGGAGTGTGCCCACATTGGCATAAATAGTGGTAAACAAGTTGGGCGGAACGGATACGGAGTAGCTACCCAGCAAATCGCTCTGTTTCCGGTGGAAGTAGTTCAATGAACCGGTCACTTTGTGCTTGAAGAGTGAGAAGTCCAGACCGATATTCTGATTATGCCCCTTTTCCCAACGGAGTTCCGAGTTTACGTTCTTGCTCGGCCCCCATACGTGGAAGTTGTTGCCGTTATACTGATACCAGCCATATGCCTTATAAGTAGCCAAAGACTGATAGTTTCCTATTTCCTGATTACCGGTGACACCGTAGTCATAACGTACTTTCAGGTCGTCAAGCCAGGATAGTCCTTTCATAAATTTCTCGTCAGAGATACGCCATCCTACGGATACTGCGGGGAAATTACCCCATTTATGATTCTCGCCGAAACGGGAAGAGCCTTCATGACGCAGGGAGAAAGTGAACAGGTAGCGTTCTTTCCAGTCGTAGTTGACACGTCCGAAGAAGCTGATTAGCTTATGGTCGTTCTTGTAAGAGCTCATCATGGTCTTTCCTTCTTTCGCCGCTTCCAGGCCGGAACCGAGATTGTTGTACATCAAGCCGTCGGAAGAGAAGTCCCAGTTTTCCGCGCCCATGCCCGAACTTACACCGTAGTTATAGCTATATCCTACCATTGCACGGATTTGGTGGTCTTTGATGCGGGTAGAGAAGTTGGTCACCCACTCCAGATTGTTGCTGGTACTCTTGTCAAAGTCACGGCTTGCTTTTCCGGCAACGCTTGAGTTGACATTAGGGCCATAGGTGGACGGGGTGAACCATCCGTTGAACTTATCGACCTGGTATTGTGAAAGGGTCACCTGTGATTTCAGCACCATATTCGGGTTCTTCGGATTGAACAGGGGAAGCAAATTGACGGCAGCCGTAGCATTCCACTCCAACAGTTTGATTTCCGTTCCGTTCTCTTCCTCGTTCAGTTGCTCGACGATATTGGAACTGTCTCCTCCGGAAGGGAAACGATAGTAGCCATTGGCGGATTCGGAATCGTAAATAGGCATGGTCGGGTTATTCTTGATAACACTGCCATAGACGCTTGCCGATTTGTTCCGGTCGATTACGCGCGGAGTCATGTTGGCGGAGAATGTGAACAGACCGTCTTTCGTCGTGTGGCTGATAGTGGCACGTGCACCGTATTCCCGGCGGTCTGAACGCAGGTCGATACCTTGTGCCTTGCGGTAGTCGGCAGTCACACGATAGTTGGTTCTCGCGTTTCCACCGGAGAAAGTCAATGTATGCATATGCGTCACACCCAAGCGGGTAACGGCATCGAACCAGTCTGTGGTAGCTCCCATATCGGAAAGCGGATTGGATACGGTGCGGTAGGCACGATATTCTTCAGCGTTCATTATATCCAGTTCTTTCTTCGCCTTGTTGAAAGTAACGGCGGTGCTATATGTAGTATGCACTTCCCCGTCTCTTGTTCCTTTCTTCAGGTTTACCAGAATGACACCGTTACTACCCCGTGTACCGTAGATAGCAGAAGCCGCACCGTCTTTCAATACATCGATAGATTCGATATCGGCCGGATTGATATTCGTCATATCACCGCCCGGCACTCCGTCAACAACAATCAACGGGCCCAGGCCGGCATTACGTGAAGATATACCACGAATCTGAATGCTCCCCGTACTGTTCGGATCGGCCAAAGCCGTATTTGAAACGGATACACTGGATACCTTGCCTTGCAGGAGCATGGAAGCATCAAGACTGGAAATCTGATTAAGGTCTTTAGCACCTACGTGCGAAATAGCCGAAGTCATTTCTTTCCTTTTCATCGTGCCGTAACCTATTACCACTACTTCATTCAAAGCGGTCGATTCTTCCTTCAACACGATTCTCAATGACTGGCGGTCTTTGATGGCTACTTCCTGTGTTTCGTATCCGATATAAGACACTTTCAAGCGACCGTTCTGCGGGGCATTCACACTGAATTTTCCTTCTATATTGGTTATCGCTCCTTGTTTCGTCTCTACAACCACCACCGAAGCACCGATGACAGGCTCGCCCTTCTCGTCGATGACCGTACCGGATATTTTACGTTCCTGCTGCGCTTCCCACGAAGCTCCCCTTGCCTGGATACCGGAAAACAGCATCAGCAATATACCTAACAGACAGGTACACATTTTGCAATGAATATTTCTCATAAATAGATGATTTTAATAGTAAATGATAAAGTTAACGCAGTCCCCTTGTCTGCAAGGCCGGAATTAACAAGTCCGGTACATCCGTCTGTATCATACATACCATCGGATAGATTTGCAGGAGTTCATCCAGATAGTCCTCGTTCAGCGTCCATTCGGATACACTGCTGCCGCTTGCAGGAAGCATATTCACGGTAGCCAGCATTCCATCGTTGATGGAACTTCCCAACGGGGTACTTTTCCCGTTTGTCAGGTAGCTGTATTGCACAAAGTAGTTACCCGGCAGTCCCATCATCGGTTTGTGGTTGCCCGTCCACGTATAGACGTGCGCTTTGGCTGTAATTCCCAGCACTTCTTCCGCTTTCTGCGCGCTGTTACAGTAGAAGAATACGGACTCCATCATGTCAAGTTTCATCACGATGTCCACTACCTGTTGGGAAGAAGCCGTACGCGGGGAATAATCGAGATTGTAGTAGATTCTGCCACGTCCCGCTTTCAGGAACTCTTCAAGGGTGGGCATCTTTTCATCGGTTACCCGACCGTTCCGGTCTTTCAGGTTGTACTTTTGTAATTCCGCGTAGGTCATTTTTGTGATGTCGCCCGTACCGTTCGTGGTGGCATTGATTGTCTGGTCATGGCATACCACTACCACTCCGTCACTTGTCACGTGGGTATCGCACTCTATCACTTCCGCTCCCGACTCAATGGCATCTTCTACGGAAGATACCGAGTTTTCGGGGATAGTACGGTCGGTGGTATGCGCACGGTGTGTCATCACCCATACCTTCTTGTTGGACGGTTCCCTGAATTGCTTCATCGCTTCCGTCAGTGCCAACAGATTATAAATACGGATTCTTTTCTGTACCTCATACTGACCTGCCGTGACGTGCATGGTATAGTCGCCACTTTGGGTATAGGCATGAGTAATGAGGGTAGCTGCTTTCCCCTCTTTCACCGTCCCGTCACCAAAATCGACAGTAATATCGGTATTTCCATCAATGTTGTTAAACTTGACCTCCACCACCTCTTTCAACATGGCGCGAGTACTTGTTTGCAGGTAAGGGTTCTTTTTCACAGAATCATCGTCAGAGCAGGCAATACAGACTATTCCGCATACGCATAGAATAGCCCAACACCATAACCAGCTCGCAAGCTGACGTTTCATTCTTCTTCCTTTTTCCGGTATGGAAAAATGCAACAAATCATTTTTCATGTGTGTTTTTATAAAGGTTAATAAAAAAAGAAGTTCCCGGGGCGGAATATGTTAGTTCCGCTCGGTTATGACAAAAATAGATGGAAATGCTACGATAAAAAATAGCAAAGGGAATATAAGTGGATATTCACAATATTTCCCAAAAGACAATTATTTGATAAACAGTATATTAAACAACATTATGCCCGTATCAAAAGGTAGATTTGATACAGACTTGTTTACCGTATTTTAGCTACTAATTCTTCGAAATCTTCGCGTGAAACACGTGCTTTGGCCTTCACTCTCGAGCGGTAATTATAAATCGTATTCACTGAGTAATGCAGAAGCTCCGCAATCTGTGAACTGTCTTTAATACCCAGACGTATCAGGGCAAAAATCCGCAGTTCCGTATTAAGTAATTCGTCCGGTTTCAAGACGATTTGTTCTTCGGGTAATAATAGTGCATTGAGGGACTCCACGAAGTTCGGGAAAAGATGCAGGAAGGCGGAATCGAAGTTCGCATATAATTCCTGCACTTCGACTGTTACAATATCGTTACTAAGATGAGTCATTTTCAACAGTTCAGCCACTTGTCCTCGTTGCAATTTCTTGTTTACCAGCTTTCTGTATGCCTGCAAACGGTCTACATAGACAGAGCAGAGCTTGAAGAAGCGGGCGATATAGGCTTCTTTAATAAGGTTGGATTCAGAAAGGTCTAAATTTGTAGAACGAAGATGCCGGTTCACCTCTTCCAGTTCTTCATTCAGTGAGAAGAGTCGTTCGTTCACTTCCTGCAATCCTTTCTTGGCAACGGAAAGGGCTTTCATCTGCCGATAGATGTAGATTAACGCTATCACCAGCAATAGCGCAAGCAGGGCTACACATACGATATAAATCAGCAGTTCCTTGTTTTGTTTCCTGATAATATCCTGATAATTCCCGTTTATCATGGAAAGCGGGGTAATATTCATCCAACTGCGCAACCGCGTTTTATAGAATTGTGATATTTCCCAAGAGAAGTTGATATATGCATACGCACGTTTCAAATCTCCTTTGCCATGCAGTTCCTGTGCCAGTACCATCAACGAGGATTGTTCTTTGATGGCGGAACGTACATCGGAAATAGCGGAAAGAACCAAATAATATAAATGCTCGTCTTTCTTCCCCATACTTTCAAAAAGACGGAAGCGCTGATAGGCCACCAATGCATATTGCGGAGTGCCGAATGGAGATTCCGAAAGCCGCCGGTCACTGAATTCAAGAGCTTCATTATACTTCCCTGCTTCTTTCAGTTGAGTTTCACGCAACCACAGGTAGGTATCCGAAGCGGGTTCCAGAACTACCAGCATGGAATCCCGATAAGCACGGCTCAACTTGAAATAATGCGATGAAAACATCCGGTATCGCGGCTGCGCCGCTCCTGCTTCGGCATATACGTGTTCATAGCATGTATAGTAATATCCCAGAAGAGACTGTGGAAGTGTCCGGCGGTCTATGGAATTAAGTATGTCCGCCGCTTCCATATACATTCCGATGGATGATAACAGATAGGACAGCTCCAACTGAATTTTAAGTTCACGTTCCCCGTCATTCAACTGCCGTGCCAGTAATTTGTTTTCATTCAGATAATGGAGTGCGGAATCGGAGCTATACGCCTTGTATTCAGAATAAATCCTATCATTCAGATTATATCGTTCGATGGAAACAGGCGGTGTCTTTCCGGCTTCTCTCTTTAGCTCACGAAGCCTGTTCTCCTTAATCTGCACATAAGTATCGGCTTCCTTAATGGTTTTATCAAGTACATTCAGCAGCGAGTCCAAACGCTCATCGGCAAGGACTGAAGAACAAGAAAATAGAAGTAAAAGGTATAACAGGCAGTTCTTTTTCATCGGGCGAACAGACTTTAGTATGTATAAGATTCAAGAGATTGATTAGACAAATGTAGAGAATTTCTTCGTAATCTTACTATAAATAACTCACAAATTACAAAGGTTAATGGTCTATCGCAAAGAAAAAACGGCATAAAATTAAGAACTATGTTACAATTCTTTTAAGAAATGAGTTCAAATTATATCCAATCAGGTTTTCATTTTACAAAGAATAAAATGTAACTTTGTAGCCTTTAGATTCTTATCTATTTCTAATATTCAAAATTTGATTAACATGATGAAAAAAGGTCGATTATTAGCGCTAAGCGCTTTGCTGATATTTACATGTACAACTATGAATGCTCAAAAGGTCATAAAACTGTGGGAGACAACTCCACCGACAAATAATGAAATAACAGAAGCCGAGAAATCTGAGAGAAACGGCAACTGGGTAACTAATGTATCTTCACCTGAATTGACTATTTATCAGGCCAACAAAACAAAAAGCACAGGAATGGCAGTTGTGATATGCCCGGGTGGCGGATATGCCGGACTGGCTATTCAGCACGAAGGCTCGCAGTTTGCAAAATGGCTGAACGGACAAGGGATAACAGCCTTCGTGCTTAAATACCGGATGCCGAACAAACATAAGGAAGTACCATTGGATGATGCACAGCAGGCAATACGTTATGTACGCGAACATGCCAACGAGTTTGGTGTAGATACCAATAAAATAGGCATCGCCGGTTTCTCGGCAGGCGGACATTTGGCAGCTACCGCTTCCACCCACTATACTACAGAAGGAGTAAGCACAAGACCTGATTTCTCCATTCTTTTCTACCCTGTCATAACTATGGAAACAGCCACGCATGGCGGTTCCCGTTCTAATTTATTGGGTGATAAACCTCAATCTGAAGATATTCAGTTCTTTTCGAACGAAAAACATGTCAATGCGAATACCCCGCCTGCAATCTTACTATTGAGTGATGATGACAAATCCGTACCTACTACCAATAGCGTACTCTATTATGAATCATTGAAGAAAAACAGTATCCCCGCAACCATGTATATATTTCCCAAAGGTGGTCATGGCTGGGGGATGAATATAGATTTTGAATATCATTCGCAGATGCTTGAGTTGCTTGGTATGTGGCTGGATAATTTATACGGCTTTACCTGATATCGAAACATTGCAAAATCATTCTTTTGAGGCAGAGAAACCTTGATTGTTCCTTTTCTGCCAACAGTCACTGTCATAGTTTTACCATTGCCAAGAACAGGAATGCATACAACATCAGTGCCTTCAGGCAACCATGTCTCTATCCACGCCTCATCCTGTGCGTTATCTTCTCTATAAATCAGAAGATAACCACTTTTTCCATTACAGCCATCCGAACCATCAGTCTCTTGATTAGCAATAGACTGAAATCCTGTCCAAGAACGTCCTGAAGGTTCATCACCTATTGGAAGAATAATTCCCTGATGGAAGTCATATTGTACTTTCTTATATTGCTCAATCAGCTTTCTTATCGAGAAAGCCTCATCAGGCAGATTGGAAGCTTCCAGCCAAGCCAAAGGCTGTCCTGCCATAGTAGTAGCAAACAAATACTCGAATGAATATTTATCCGGTGCAAAAGGTTCGTCACCGTATTTCTCCTTATTCCTCCATTTATTCAAGAATTCAATCTGTAATCTTTCAGCCGGGACATATTTAGACAACATCCACAAATTACGTAACGTCCAATATGGATAGTAATTCCGCCAATCCGTATAACGGTTCTCCAAAAAAATATTTCCATATTCGTTAAACATATGGTAACCTCCACGACGACTGGCTGTTGCATCCAAGTTGAACATCACCTGATTTCCCGTCTGTAGCAATACCTTATCAAATAAATTACGGAGATTACCCTCTGCTTTCTTCGTCGGAATAGTCAATCCGTCTATTTTGAAAATACGAATCCCATATGTACGATAAAGCTCAATCAGAGTCTCAGCATCTTTTTCCCAATCAGCAAAATCATTTTGTACACTTGGATTGAACCATAAACCAATTTCAACGCCCAGTTCTTTCCCTCTCTTTACAATAGGAGCTAACCCACGAGGATATTTTTCTTTATCCGGCTTCCAATAATCCTTATTATCCCAAATATTCCTGAACGAGCCTTTGGCTACCGCAGAGTTAGGACTTTTCCCTGTCTGCCAGCCATCGTCAATCTGAAAGTGAGTAACTCCCAGCTTAGCAGCATGTTCCAGTTCCTGCAAACAGAATGATTCGTTCACTTTAGCATCCTGACTGCGGTCGCCCCAAGTATTCATCATAATCATCTCATCACGGTCAAGGAAATGGCGACGAATATTCTTCTGGTAGCTGCGAAGTGCAGTCAAAGCCTGCAACTCTCCTCCACCATAAACTCCTGTTACACAACCATAGGTTCGTGTCCATTCATCTTTCCGGATATCCTGCTCTGTAATGCCAAGACCGGTAACCATAAATTCCCCAAATTCCGCCATAAAGTCTCCCCCCTTATTAGCCAGTTGCACGCTAGAACAAGGCGCTTCTTTCAAGAAGAAAAATCCATTACCGTCTTCTCCGTTCTGCACGAAGAAAAGATTTCCGCGATAGTTGTTTTTACGATAAGTGATAATATCTTGTTCTGCCACTAAATTGTTATTCCAGTCTGTTACATCCCAGAATTCTATAGCTTTGGCATGCCAATGCTGTCCCTTGAAATTTAATTGGTCGAGAATAGCCATTACAGACTTAGACTTCATATCTTCGACAAATTCAATATTTTTACGGTCGGCAGTACTCTCCTCCCTTCCGCCAAATGCGCTGTTTACCATACCTTTCAGATAGGTGTCGCATGCTATTACAGGACAGTTGTCATAAATACGGTAAATACGCTGTATATCCAGAGCTCCCAAAGAGAAAGTTACCGTTGTTTTCAAATAGTCGGGATGAATATCAGTAGCAACTATTTTCTCCACCCGACAAGTACCATCGGTTCCGGCTTTTACATCCTTAGAGATAAAAAAATCGGGTGTCAGTGATGCTGCCATATTCGTTTTCCCATTCTTTTTATCACTCAAACTATACGTCATCAGGTTACCGCCGTTCCAAACAAACTTACGTTCTATCAGAGTGTTTCCTATGACTAATGTATCCCCCTTCAGTGTACTATAGCACGTTTCTTGCGCACAAGCGGGAGTAGCAATCGTACAAACTGTTACTAATACTATAAATAGTTTCTTCATGGTAAGTCCAAACCGTTATTTATTTCATTAAAGCCCGTGGAACCTGTAACAGTTTATCCGTCTCGTTAAAGTGTTGATTGTCCGGCAATCCATCTTCCTTACCCACTCCCTTTTGCATCCATTCTTTAAGTTCATTCAAATGTTGTTGATAGACACCGCGCGGAGAAGTCCGATATTTTTTGCATAAGGAAGCGGCAATCCCTACTACTTCCCCCATCATACCGGTAGTACGCATCACCCTGACTGTTCCCAAAGCAACGTGAGTCACACTGATATTACGTCCTGCCATAAACAGATTCTCTACATTCCGGGAATACAAGCAACGATAGGGCACCGCATAAGGATATATATAAATGTGATTGGTTGCTGCCTTGAATTCTGCATTAGGAAACTTCTTTGTATTATCCGGGTCGGGAAAATGCAAGTCAATACTCCAAGTAGCAGTGAAAGAAGCATCTTCGTGGAAAACATTCTTGTCGATATCATCTTGTTTCAAGATATAGTCACCCAGTAATCTGCGGGACTCTCTTTTTCCAGCAACATACGCCACCCATCCTAACGCACGGTTCTTATATTTATCATTGTCCTTGAGATGATTTTTCAGAAAACTCCAGTTAGAGTAAACAACCTGCAAACCATAGTCACGGATACGTTCGGCATCATTCACCTGGTCCAGATTCATGCCTGTCTCCCACTTCCATTCTCCCATAGTTACCTTTTCACAATTACCTTCGTTGAACCCTACTCCATAAGAGAATTCGGGAAAAGATACCTTTTTCATCTTATCAACCGAGTACCACTGGACAGAAGCACCCATTGTCATTTTATCGGCAATCTCCGGAGCCAATTTTTCACCAAACTCACTGCGTGCCTCACGTCCCATTTTATAATGGGCGCCTGCCAGGTAACCGATTGTTCCGTCACCTGTACAATCGGAAAACAGCGGAGCCCTCAGGCATTGCTCTTCTCCGGTTTCAATGTGCTTGATTACGATTGATTCTATCCGGTCACCATTCATCTTCACAGATACGGCACGATAATTGGCAAAAAGCGTGACATTCTTCTCTGTAGCGATAAACTTATCCTTCTTTTCATCTTCATAATAATCTTCCGGTTGCGCATTTCCCTTACGTGAATGGCCGAATTCGCGAATCATACGCCCCAATCCTTTGTTGGGGCCGACTTCAATATGCCCACCTAAGTGTACACGCACTTCAGCACTATTGTTGCCACCCAATACTGGACGGTCGTTAATCAACGCAACCTTGCACCCCAAACGGGAAGCAGATGCAGCGGCACACATCCCGGCGATGCCACCCCCTACAACAACCAAATCATATTGTTGCTGTACCGCAGGGATAGCCGGCAGATTCATCATTTTACGACGGAACAAGTCCAATTCCGCCATATCCGCAGGGGGCACATCGTCTTTTTTCGTTGTCAGATAAATAACATCGCAACGACCATCGAAGCCTGTCAAGTCCACTAAAGAAAGAGTCGTTTCTCCCTGTTTCAGATTAACTTTCCCTGCATATTGCCACATCCATTGTCGTCCTTCCATTCCTAACACAGAAGACAATTTCTTTCCGTCCACTTTCAGTTGGAATCTTCCGGGTCCTTCTCCCTGATACCAAGGGGAAGTCCAGTTAAAAGTACGGACATAAACATAGTAAGTTCCTTTCTCCGGTATCTGCACCAATGTGGATGCATCCGCTACAGGAGTCCCCATGCCATGAGCCATCAAGTAAGGAGACCCCATCAAGTCCATAAACTGCTGGTCGACAACCCAACCGCCCTTGTTCTTAAAACTCTCAGTCTCCACCCACACGCTTGCCGCATTTATTGAAATACAATAAAGAGACAGAAAAAAGTATATTAGTAGTCTATTTGTCATACGGAAAAATATATTTATTAATTGCAAGGAACCTTTTTATCTATCTTGACTTCGGCAACAGACGCTTTTCCTGAAGTGATAAGAATACGTATGTCACTTACTGTTGTCTTATTGAATTTATAACACTGCATATGTTCCGTTTTCGTGGCTTTTCCGGAGAATACAGTCAGAAACTGTCCACCACCACTTGATATTTGTATCTCAAAATGTACCGGTTCTTTCGGCAAACCTGCCCAGCGGATAAAAACCCGGTCAAGTGCATCAGCATCTTTCACAGGAATAGTTAGATAATCCCCTTTGCTACCTGTCCATTTGGCATTTATATCCTTCTTGTTTCTGCCAGATGCCTTACTATCCTGATAAGGTATCACTGTGAGAGTATCAGACAAACGGATATCAGTAGAAGAAGCTCCAACCATAATCCGGAAATCACCAGGTTCCACCACCCATTTTTCTTCTTTATCATATAAAGACAGTTCTTCAGGTGCAACGGTGAACACAACTTCTTTAGTCTCTCCCGGTTGTAAATTGATACGTTCGAATCCACGAAGATTTTTCTCATATGTAGTCACTGAGCTGATAATATCGCGAACATACATCTGGACAATCTCATCGCCTGCCCTGTCACCAGTATTAGTCACATTAAAGCGTACTGTCACATCTTGTTTGGGAGTAATAACAGAAGGTGTCACAACAAGGTCGGAATACTTGAAAGTCGTATAACTCAATCCGTATCCAAATGGATATAATGCACCGTTCACCCGGCTCATGTTTCCTTTCAATCCCACCACACGACCACCATCTACCTGAGAGGCAGGTTTCGAGGGAAAGTTGAATGGAATCTGCCCTACTGTTTTGGGAAATGTCACAGTGAGTTTACCCCCTGGATTATAGTCACCAAAGATGACGTCCGCCACGGCTGTCCCACCTTGCGAGCCGGGATACCATGCTTCCAAAATGGCCGGGATATGTCTGTCCGCCCAGTTGACGGAGTTAGGACGACCACTGATAATAACCAGTATCGTCGGCTTTCCGGTAGCATACACTGCTTTGAGTAAATCAAGCTGACGTCCGGGCAAATCAAGGCTCGACCGGGATTTATTTTCTCCACATGTACGCCCATTCTCACCCAAAACAACAATAGCCACATCACTTTCCAACGCATTAGCCACAGCTTTATCAATCTCCGCCTGTTCAGCATCAGTCAGTTCCGCAGGCAGAATTTCCGATTCAGGCCAGTTGGCATCTACAATGTCGCATCCTTTAGTATAGAGTACTTCCGCCTGACCTTGCATCTTCTCCTTTATACCTTGTAGCACTGATGTAGCCTCAACAGCCAATGGACCATAGTGAGAAAGAGCATAAGACACATCATCGGCATTAGGACCACATACGCTAATCTTCTTTATTTGTTCTTTCACTAATGGTAATGTATTGTCCTCATTCTTCAGCAACACAATAGATTCCCGTGAAGCTTGCAACGCTACCGCCTGATTCTCCACACTGTTCACCTCCCTGTCCGCAGCTTTCAAGTCCATTTGGTAAGGAGCATCAAATAGCCCGACCATAAATTTGACACGTAACACATCACGCACTCTTTCATCTATCGTTTCCATCGAAAGCCCCCCTTCGGCTATCAATTCACGTAAAGGAAGCACATACGAATCAGGTGAACGGAATGTACACCGCACGTTAAGTCCGGCTTCTACCGACTGTCTGACTGATTCTTTCATATTTTGAGCAGTCCCGTGTTTAGAATGAAGGTATTCCACAGCATCACTATCAGACACAACATATCCTTTAAATCCCAAATCTTTCCGCAAGCGTGTCATCAACCAATAATAACTGCTTTGAACAGGAAAACCGTCATAATCATTGTATGAACTCATCGCTCCCAACAATCCACCTTTCTTAATAACTTTTTTCCATGGATAAATGTGTATATTTTCAACTTCACGCGGTGACATCTGCGGGTCTACCCGGGACAGCCCCTCACGTCCTCCCTTGTTATTGCTATACGCCAAAAAATGCTTTGCCGTAGATGCAACCTGATAATCCGTCTGCATACCTAATGTCATTGCCACGCCAAGTTCAGATACCAGGTAAGGGCACTCACCGTATATCTCTTCGTAACGTCCCCAACGTTGGTCACGCCCGACATCGAGAATAGGAGCATAAATATTGGTATATCCCAACAACCGTCCTTCACGACCTGTGATATAACCAACCTTCTTTATCAAATCCCTATTCCACGTATGTCCCAATCCCAGTTGAGTTGGAAAATTGGTAGCTATATAACTTTCCACACCCCTGATGCCCTCATTCGTAAAATCTACCGGAATCCCAAGCCTTGTCTCCTCCACAAAGAAGCGTTGTACCTCATTCAAGGCCCAGGCATGTCTTGATGCCGGCCAAACAAACGCATTGTCTGAAGGTGGTAACCCCCACTGGCGGAATCCATTGAGATGTTCGTCAATGGCTCCCATACCATCCTTCCACAACTTATTCTTCCATTCGGAAGTAGGCAATTCGTCATCAAGCACACGCTTATAGCCATACAACGTCACCATCTGACAGGTCTTTTCTTCCACCGTCATCTGTCTGAGGAGATCCTCTATCCTGTCTTCAACAAGCGCATTAGGGTCTTCGTAAATATCTTTTTTACCATTTTTATTAAAGTCTATCCATCCGTCTTTATAGATTGGATTTTTGGATAATCTGTATGTTACCAAATCTTTTTTATTTGGTATACGCGGGTCATCTTGTTTTTGCTGGGCACATACTGCAAAAGTTGTACCCAAGATTAACATGGAAAAAAATATTGTTTTCATTATAAATAATATTTTAGTCGAGATATATTAAAACTACTTTGTGCTGTTTCACCAAATTCGTCCTGTTGGTTCTCCACTTCGCGCAGACGATAACGATTCAGTTCCCGTTTAAGAAGCTCATTCTCTCGCAGCAGTTTCTCATTGCCTTGAGGGATAAGGTCTTTATTTCTAATCACGTTTTGTTTTTCTCCTGCCAGCCGCTCATCCTCATTCCAAAGCATCGGCATGGATTCTTTACGAGACTCAATAACAAGTTCTGCACTCAACGGCATTTCCAAACCTTCTTTCAGTACAGAAGCAGTCACCTTTATCTTTCCGGGACGAGTGGTAGAACGAAGCAAAACGGGTGCTGTCCCCCATACTACCGAACGAGGATTTGCCATTATATCGCTGCCGCCCACTATCCTCGCTTCACCTTCAACGGCAAACTTCACAAAGTAATTGTTCAGCCGTTTGATATTCCCGTCTTTGTCTGCTATGCCAGCCACTACTGTTACCAGATCGGAACCGTTGGCAGTGAGCCCTGTGCCTTCATCATCCAACCACAAAACTATTTTCTCGGGACGCAATGACGGTGATCGTCGATACGTAGCCACAAGTTTGCCGTTGATATATCCTTCAGCCAACATAAAGACTTCCTGTTGCCGATGAGAACGCAAAAGCTTTTTACAGTCCATAAAATGAAATGCATCGGGAAACGTGATTATCGGTGATGCCATTCCCGATAATCGGTTTTCTTTCTTATATATGTATTGCTTTCCACCTTTAAGTACAGTCAGACGTACCTCGTCACAATTAGAGTAGACAGTAACGTCCTCTGGTGAAAACGGTGACATTTCGTGAGCAATAAATACCATCGGCCCCGTTTGTGCCAGTATATCCGTTCGGAGTGGAGAACGTTGCGACATAAACATTCGGTAAGAATATTTAGGCTGCCTGAATACGTCCATCATACCACCATAGAAAGGATCAGGATGATACCCACGCTGATGGTCGAACGAGTGCCAGAAGGAACCACCCACATGTTGTCGCGGAGTAGTGTTCAGTTTTTCCAGACAGGTGAAATCATAGGAAGGGCTGGCATAATGTGCAGCTTGTATCAACTGGGGTACCTCTCCCCATGCCAAGTGTACCCGGCTTGTTGAGTTATGTGCATTCCAATCATCTACATTATCGCCCCACTCGCGGGTGAAATAACATTTTGTCGGTTCCATATCATCGGTAGGATGAGAAAACAGAACATCAAAATATTCATTACCACGCGCTTCACTGTCACACCCCGCATAACAATATGGGTAAGGATATTCTTCTTTTACTATGCGATATGAGTTTCCGGCAAAGTCGGCAGGATAGTGAGTTTCATTCAAGACGGGTTCCCACATCCATACCGAAGGATGATTACGGTCACGCCTCACCATATTACGTATATCCGCATATACCCTCTCTCCAAACACCGGTTCATTGTTCCAAAACTGCCAGCCCGGAGTATTTACGATTACAAACAATCCCAATTCATCACATGCGTCCATGAAAGCCGGGTCCTGCGGATAATGGGCATTGCGTACCACTTTTAGTCCTGCGTCACGTATCTTCTTCGCGTCACGCCAATGGAGAGAATTTGATAGGGCATTGCCGACAACAGCAAAATCCTGATGACGGTTAGTACCTATCAATTTCCCTTCATACGGTTCTCCATTCAACCAAAATCCATCTTTTCCCTTAAATTCGATACTGCGTACACCAATCCGACGCATGTAACCGTCTATTACCTGTCCTTTTTTATTTTTAATATATACATTGAGATGATACAGATGAGGTGCTTCGGGTGACCATAATCTTGGCTTTCGAAGTGTTATTTCCGCAACTGTACTTCCAGCTTCACCTTTATTCAGACGAATGTCACTCCCCGTTACCACTACTACTTTTCCATCCGGTAACGCCAGTTCATAGATTACCTTTCCTGAAAACCCTGAAGTACCCTCATTTCTAACATGTGTTTTCAGTTTTATCGTAGCCTGCTGTTTCGAGACATTACTATAGGCAACAAACAGTCCTCCACCCGCTATTTCATCTTCACAATTAGGGTCAGTAATATATGTTGTATTATGCGTGACCAACCAGCAATCCCGATAAATGCCACCAAAATAAGAAAAGTCCAACAACTCCTGTGCTTTCCCGTGAGGATATAAAGGATCGTTGCTATTATCAGCCCTTACAGCTATGACATTGTCCTCTCCATAAACAAGATCATCTGTAAGATCGACTACAACAGGTAAATATCCACCATAATGTTCAGTCTTCAACCTACCGTTTATCCATATCTTACACTTTCCCATTATGGCTTCAAAATGAAGGAATACTTTCTTACCGGTCCATTCTTTCGAAGGATTAAAATGCTTGCGATACCACACCACACCCTGATAATTGACACACCCGCTAGCTTCAGTCGGCAAATATTCTATTCCATGAGGAACCGATACGACCTGCCATTTCGTGTCATCATATCCCTTCCTCTCAGCCTGAACCTCATCTCCTTTAAAAAACCGCCATGCCACATTCATAGAATAGGCCTGTCTTCCGGTATGTTCTAAGGGGTAAAATCCGGCAGTAGAAAATCCGGGCGAATATGAATACGCAAAGGATACCGCAAATAGGGAAAATAATAAAGACAACAATCTGTATATTCTCATTACGAGCTAATTTTGTTTATTAATAGAACTTACATTTTCTTCTTAAATTGGTAAGAAAGGGCTGGCTCAAAAGCCAGCCTCAATTCTTATCCGGCATAACCCGGATTCTGCTTCACTACACCTGCTGATTCATTTATGAATTTTGCCGGAATAGGGAAACGGACTTTATACCAATCGCTCTGACTGTTCTGGAATAATTCTTGCGAGTTAGAAACAAACACTCCGTGACGAATTCGATCCTGGCGAGAAAGCCCCTCACAATAGAATTCGTGCAAACGCTCATTCAATATAGCTTTATTGAAAGCCGCTTTATCAGCAGTTTGAGCAGCGGTCAAAGGATCCAGATTTACTCTGTCGCGCACCCTGTTGACCAATCCGATAGCTTCGGGCGTTGGCTTACCATTGTTTTCATTGATACATTCAGCCAACGAGAGCAAAACATCGGCATAACGGAACACGATACAATCTGTAGTTCCAGCAGAACCTGTCTGCTCAGGGTCGGCACCAAGCTTACGGGGAATGCAACCACGAATCAGATTACCCGAGCCGCGCTTTACCACTCCCCCATCCTTTCTTGTATATTCTGTGATAATCGTATTCAAGCGGTCATCACCTGCTTCAAAGGAGTCGTAAAACTTCCATTGCATCAAGAAAGTACCCCATGCCGATGCTTCAAATCCTCCCATATCACTGGGGATTACCTGTGTCAGCCAGTAGTTAGGATTTCCTGAGCCACAAGGAATGGCATGAATAATCTCCTTATTTTTTGCATAAGCTTTATCAAACACCGAAGCATAGTTACCCAAAAGAGAATATACACCACTATTCTCCATAGCATACAATTGACGGGCTACCTTTTCCGCTTCTACAAAATTCTTATTTATCATATGGAATTTTAGCATCAACATCAGAGCCATTCCTTTAGAAGTGCGTCCCCAGTCAGTCTGCACCTCAGGTAATACCCTACTGGCCTCATCAAGAGTTTCAATCATAATGCCCGTATATTCTTCGTCCGAAAGACGGGGGATAAAGATTTCAGCTTCAGGATCCGCCAATGCCTCATCGGTTATGAGAGGTACAGGGCCGAAGAGGTCGTACATAATATATCCCACCCATCCATACAGACATTGGGCTTCGGCAATCGCCTTTTTCTTTATTGCATCACTCACCGAACTATTGTTGATGTTACGTATCGCATTTTTTATTCTCGACAATTCATTATATTGCGGATATATCTTTCCTGCAAATTGAGTGCCGAGGTCGCTACCGTTCTCACGCCACCAATGTTCATAGAAGTGATTGTATCCTTCATTCGCATATTTTCCTTCCAACATGCCGGTTGTGAAATCCGAAATAACAGTATATCCCCATTGGTCAGCGCAATAGAACTTACCCCATCCCGTTCGGAAAGGAACATATAGAGCAGTAAGCGCCTTATTTACATCCTCTTCATTCCGATAGAAGTTTTCCGGATAAATCTCGTTGTAAGACGTTCGTTCCAATGTACAACTGCCCAATATTAACAGGACAAGAACCAACGTAAAAATATTTTTCACTATTTTCATATCTGTTAGAATTTAATATCAACGCCAAATGTGAATGAACTCGTACTCGGATAGAGGTATATGTCATATTCAGGATCTGCCCCCTTGTAAGGAGTAATGGTAGCAATGTTCTTCATAGAACCATAGAAACGTACCGAACTGAAAATTCCTCTTATCCATTTCTTTGGCAGCGTGTAACCTAAAGTAATATTATCGATTCGAATATACCATGCTTTTTCGACAAAGAAATCACCATATCCCACACCACCATGTTGCCAAAAACGGAATGACGGTACTTGAGAGTCGAGGTTATCATAGCTATACTGATCTTTCACGTACACCAGTGTGTTGCCACCCGAAAGCAAAGTCTCCGGATTTGCACCGGTCTTCTTATCGTTTCCTTTCCACTGATGGAATTTACCATACATACTGATACCCAAATCAAAACCTTTCCAACGGAAATTGTTAGTCCAGCTAAATGGAATAGGAGTATTATTGTATTTCATCACAAGGTCGGCATTATCAATAATCCCATCGGGCATATTAGAATACATAGGCCGCCCATTTTCGTCGTATATCTTATTACCCATCTTATCACGCAGATAACCATTGACGTCTTTTATCTTCACTTCACCGGCACGACGATCTGTTTCCAACTGTCCGGGATTCACTTCTCCCGGTTGCAACAAGCCGTCAGAGATATGAAACCATTTATCGTTCCATGTATATTGTGGCGCATCCTGAATATCCAGTACTTGTGACGGATCACGTTTGGTTGTCTTATCACGATAATAAGTCAAGGTAAACCGAGTGTTCCACTCGAAGTCAGTGGTGCTGACAGGTACCGCATACAAAGTAAGATCCATACCGGTTGTCTTATCAATACGCTTCGTATTGTAATTCAACTCTCTTACCTCCTGGAACGACATCAGTGACTTATTACCAATACGGTTTTTAATGGTACGTTCGTACACATCAATACTACCTCCGAAACGATTATCGAATAAGCCGAAGTCAAGTCCTATATTCTTATCATATTGTGACTCCCACGACAGGTTCGGATTTCCGATGACTGCCAGACGAACACCACTGTTTGGTTTATTATTGAAATAGTAACTATAGGCAGATTCCGACTTATAATAGGTCAGAGTACCTGTCAGACTACCGGCATTACCAGTCACGCCATATCCTGCACGCAACTTTAGATTATAAATCCAATTGATATCCTTGAGCCACGGTTCATCGCTTATACGCCATGCAAGAGCCACACCCCCAAAGTTACCCCACTGCTTATTGGGAGCAAAGTTGGAAGAACCGTCACGACGGAAATTGGCTGTAAGCAGATAGCGTCCTTTGTAAGCATAGTTTAAGCGGCCAAGGAATGAAGCCGACTGGCTTGTATTTTTAGACGAACCGACTTTGGGACGTTCATTAGTACCTAGCCCGAGGTTGTGCCACAACACTCCATCATAAGGGAATCCCGTATTCCACCCCAACAGGCTTTCTGAATTTTGATGTTGATATTCCCATCCTAACATCACCGATAAAGAATGGTCATTGGCAAACACCTTATTATAAGTAGCCCTCAAGTTAACATACATATTGGCTAGATCCGTACGGTTTATCTGTGCAATTCCATCATAGTCGGCACCTTGTATAGTGGTAGACGCAAAGTGGCTACCTGTTTTGGCAAACTTACGGTCATATCCCAATGTCCCTAAAACAGTCAGATCCTTGATCGGTTTTAACTCCAAGTATCCAGTGGTGAGCAAACTTTCTTTTTGGGTATCCATCGTCACATCCAAAATAGATAGAGGACTGATACCCTTGACGCCCTTCATCATGACAGGATTAGACCAGTTACCATCAATATCACGTGCAGGCACTGTAGGGTCATACCCTCTTGCAGCCTGGAACAGTACGGTAGTACCCGATGATCCTTCAAGAGCTACATCTGAAGAATTGACCGATGAGTATGAAGCTGATATACCTCCCTTAATCCAGTTATTGAATGTATGATCGATATTCATGCTGCCCGAAGTACGCGCGTAACTATTGTTAATAGCAATACCTTTATTGCCCATATAACTTAACGACACACGGAAAACAGTCTTTTCCGACCCACCTGATACGGAAAGGTCATATTTCTGGATTTGTCCCTTACGGGTCACTTCATCATACCAGTCTGTTCCACCGGGAAAATTATCAATTCCTGCAGGGTCGAATATAAATCCTTTGTTTGGTTCACTTGCGTATTTCTGTTGGAATTCAGCCAACAGGTCGGCTTCGGACGGCAACGGCTTGTCTCCCCACGGATAATAGTTCTGCTCGTAAACATACTGTTGAAGTTGATAACGGTTGACCTGTCTCATATAATCTTTTGCACCAAACACTTCCGGTTTCTTAGCTATCCATTGTCCGGTGTATGAAGCTTTGAATGACACATTAGTCCTACCTGTCGATCCTCTTTTGGTAGTAATCAAAATCACACCGCCAGCCGCACGCGAACCATAAATAGATGTGGCACTGGCATCTTTAAGTACCTGAATGTCCTGTATATCGTCGGGATTGATATTATCAAGAACACTCTCCTTTTCACCCTTACGATAATCCAATTGAGAGTTTGCATCCGGTTCCCACATAGTCTGCACTGGTATTCCATCAATTACAATCAACGGTTCCGCTTTCGTGGCTGCTCCACGTATCTGTATAGATACCTTTGCCCCCGGTTGGTCGCTCGTCTGACTGAAACTCATACCGGCAATCTGACCTTTCAAGGCCTGCGCTACTGTGGTAGTGGCTGTTGAAGGAATCTCTTCTCCCCGTATAGATGCGATAGAGCCTGTAAGGTCTCCTCTGCGTTGTGTTCCATAACCTACTACTACCACTTCGTCCAGGTCATTAACATCTTCTTTCAGTGTAATTTGCAGAAAGTTTCTTGTATTGGTTTTTGCCTCTGCTTGCCTATAACCGATATAGGTTATCACCAGCGTTGATTTTTCAGGCACTTTCAATGAGAATTTACCATCCATATCAGTAGTGGTTCCGATAGTTTCATTCTTCACTTTAACAGTAGCCCCGATGATGGGAACCCCTGCCTCATCTACTACTATTCCGTTGACAGTAGCAGTTTGCTGCGCATACGCTGTGCCTGCCAGGAGCAACAGGCATAGTGAAAATAGAATCGTAAACAGGCGAAATTTGCTGCGGATACAGCCATTCCTTTTATCTGAATTGATATTATTCATATTCTAACTATTTTAATATTGTGTTTATTCGAGTTCAAAGCCCAATGCATGGAACCATATACCTTTATCACTCCCACGTGTGGCACGAAGACCTATGCTAATTTTGCCACCAGTGACAGTAAGCTGGCGAGTGATAGTTCTCCATCCGCCGCGAGCTTCCGCAAAAATGCTCTCTTCCGTCTTATTCCCCTCGCTATCAATAATCACAAGCCACAGATTGCTGCCATCGGTGCTCGAGCCACCAGCTTGCGCAATAAACGTCAAAGTATAAGTACCATCGGGAATTCCGTTCACAGTCTGGAAAATAGAACCCTGGCTAGCTCCGCCTGTATCCACCTTAATGGCACGATAATGGCTCTTTTCGGGAGAAGTAATTGAACTTGGAATCCAAGTACCTGCAACGAAGACTGTTTCAATCGACCGCTCAACCACCCACGGCTCAAAATTACCGTCAAGGAAATAGGGGTTTTTCAGAAGCGGCTCACCATTCTGCTTTACCAGAATCTCAATGTCTTCCATTCCTTGGGCACGTACCAACAAGGTTCCCTCACGTCGAAAGTCTGAATTGGCCTCCGCTGTTATCTTGAAACCTTCATTTGTCTTTTCGGAAATAGAACACCATCCAGGCGGAATCACTTCATAATCCTCCAGATTGGTTTGAAGGGCAACGTTCTGCGTGCCGCCTTCCTGTGCAAATTGTTTCGTCTTTTCACTATCGTCCATCCGGAAGAAAAGCTCACCGGCTTCCTGTTTTACAGTCAAGACTACAGGCTCACCAACATTTGATTCTATAGTTATTTTATTCTCCCTTTCCCTTACCGTTGTGTTCTCATTGACTTGTATTTTAAATCCGATAGGCTGTTTGGCCAAAACGATACACCAATTGTTTTCAGGAGTGACCCGATAATCCTGGGTGGTTCGCATGATTACTGATATCATGTCTCCTTCTTTAGTGACGGAGAAATTTCTTTCGCCTTCTACTATGAACATATCTTTATCTTCTTTTTCGCATGCCGACAGTCCCAGCAGTATGATTGCGAATAAAAAACAATTCAATAGCTGTTTCATATTATATTAGAATAAAGTTTATTAATTACTCTGCAAATGCACCCAGATAGCCGATTCCAATAGTTGGATTACCTGCAAAATCAGTATTCAACATACCGTCAAACAAGAGTCCCTCAAGGAATACTTTAGCTTCAGTAGGACGGCAGAAAGCTCCTTTATCGTAGCCGTCCATATCACCGGGTACGGTAATACCCGGATTATACAAAAGAGCACCGGCATCCATCCCGTTCGCCTGGAAGTTACCAAGATTGTAATACAAGTTATTCAAGAAGACACAGTTGTCTATATATGAATCATCGAAAATACCGATAGTGGGTGTAGTGGACATAAAGATGTTGTTACGGAAAGTGATGTCATGAGATTTGCCCTTTTTCCCCCAATCATCGCTGAATAACACGCGTTTGTTTTTGCTATCAGTAATTACGATATTATTATATATCTCCGTACGTCCCACATTGGTCGATATAGATGTTAAAGAGCCTTTTTGAGCTCCACCGTTGAAAAGAAAGATATTATTACGCACGATAGTCCCTTCATGGTTTTCAGTCTCGTTATTACATAAAAGGATACCGCCTCCCACATTGTGGTGAACATAGTTGTACTGTACAATAGTATTTTTGCAGGCAATGTCCACATCAAGCCCTTCACCGTCTGCACTACCATTACACCATTGCGTATAAGCAGATTCATTATACTGTACTACGATATTACGACTCGAATAAGGCCAGATGCCTACACTCGCCTGGTCTGTACGTCCTAAGAAATTGGCATAGTAGCATACGTTGTGATCGAGAAAAGAGTTATCAGCACCACCGAGAACGATACCATCACCACCAATATAGTGAAGTTTGTTACCTTGAACCACCACATTAGTGTTCGGATACCAATTATGTTCATCATCTATATACTCGTTGTATCCTTCACCTACACCTGTACGGCTTCCCCAACGATTAATGAACATAATGCCGGTACGGGACACCTGATAAAATTCATTGTTGGTAATAAACATATCTTCATACCATCCGGGGCCCTTCTCTTTTGCAACTGTTTCGATAACGATACCGCCAAACGCCTTGTTGTAGTTGGCATCAGAACAAATAGCCCTGATGTCAAGCTTTGTCGGGCTCACGCCTACAAAAGCCGCATCACCCGCCCAATTGATTTCTTCAAAGCGACAACCCGTCACTTCGATGTTTTTCTTGGCTCCTGCTTCTATCGCCCTGATATACATACCCCGCTTACCGGTCTTGTTGGTTACGAAGATATTACGGAAGCGGATATTGTCATCTTGTATCAATACGACTTGTTCTCCTCCAGTACCTTCGAAACGAGCACGTTCACTGCCTCCATATATATCAACAATAAATGGTTTCTCCGGGGTACCCTTCAAGTCTTTCAAAGTAAGCGTTCCTTTAAAAACAGCTCCACTCTTGAATAGTACCTTAGTAGCCGGTTCTTTGACCATATTAGAAACCTTATCCAATGTTTGGAAAGGTGACTCGGAAGTCAGGCCATTATTGGCGTCACTACCAGTTTGGCTGTCTACATAATAGGTTTTATAACCGCTCTCATCTATTTGAGATATAGATGGTGGCGTAATCACTTCCGAATAAACCACATTTTCCGGTCTTGGTCTTTCGCCTGATGTTTCTTCGTCTTTGTTATCGCATCCGCCACTACTCAGAAGCAGAAGGATTGAAATCAATGCATAAGTCATTTTTCTCATAATTATTAAATTATAGTTTAACATTTCACTGTTCAAAATTACATATTAAGATTAGAGTAATGTCCTCTCAAATCACCTATTTATAAGGGCTGAACAAACGCAGCACCAGAAACGAACATTTAGCACATATGGCGTAGGAGAAGCATATATGGTTCTTGTTTATTCAAATACGGATTCGTTCATATCCGGCTCCGACACAGATGATTCTTTTCGATATTCAGAAGGTATCAGACCATACTTTTCCTTAAAGTTCTTACTGAAATATCTGGCAGAAGTATATCCTGTCCGGTACGCTATCTCCGAAATATTAAACTCGGGATTATTCTTAAGCCAAAAAGCCGCTTTCTTAAGCCTGATGTTCGATATAAAATCAGAAGGCGTTTGCCCTGTAATAGCTTTCAGTTTATGAAAAAGACGTGTGCGTCCGATAAGCATTTCGGACACAAGGATATCCACATTAAACTTACTGTCGCTCAAATGCTTTTCTATAATCTCAATCACTTCATCCAGAAATTCCTTATCCAATGGATTGGATGCAAGTGCCTGAGGGCCTACCAAGGGTTGTTTACTGAATTTCTCCTGAAGTATAAATCTGTTCTTGACGATATTGTTACATCTGGAAATGAGAATAGGCACATTAAACGGTTTTGTGATATAATCATCAGCGCCAATCCGCAATCCTTCCAAATTATGCTCGACTCCTGTCCTGGCTGTCAACAGGATAACCGGAATGTGACAAGTCTCCATATTATTCTTTATCTCTTTGCAGAGTTCGATTCCCGAAAGATTCGGCATCACAATATCGCTAATGATAATATTGAAAGATTCCATCCTTGCCTTTTCCAGTCCTTCCTCACCATCTTCGGCTGACACCACAGAATAAAAAGGAGTAAATATCTGTACCAGCAACTCCCTGAGTTGTTTATTGTCTTCAACAACCAACATTTTTAAATCACTCTTCTTCTCCTGACCTATTTCATCTTCAACCGTCATATCATCATCCAGCAACAAAGGCAACGGCATTTCTTCGTTACGATAATCTTGCTGATAGTCCCCCGCAACATCTACAACCGGATTTTCCTCCTCCAATTGTTCGGGCATGAAATGCTCCTTACCTTTTCTAAGACAAATGGTAAATGTCATCCCCTCTCCTTTTGCACCCGAGGCCTTGATTGTACCGCCATGCAGCTCTACGATTGATTTGGTCAGCGCCAATCCAACCCCTGTCCCCGTACCTGAATCGTCGGGATTCGATTGATAGAACCGGTCGAATATTTTCTCCATCTCCTGGGAGTCCACGCCACATCCATTATCCGCGATTTCTATCACCACTCCATTCTCATCCTCACAAACCGATAGCATGACGACTCCACCACGAGCAGTATATTTTAAAGCATTTGAAAGTATGTTATTGACTACCTTCTGCATTTGCTTGGCATTATACCAAAGACAAATAGGCTTATCCGGTTTTTCAAATATCATCTTAATACCTTTTGTGTCTGCATATTCCTTAAAAAGAAGATAATTCTCATAAAGGAAACCAGCGATATCGTTTTCACTAACTTTCATCTTCATATATCCCTGCTCTTGTTTTCTGAAATCAAGCAATTCGCTTATCAGTTCTTTAAGCTGGATACTATTCTTGTATATACTGAAAAACTTCTGGTAAACAGGCGGTGAAAGAAGTTTGCCTTGCAGAAGTGTCTCCATCTGCCCGATGATAAGAGTCAGCGGAGTTCTGAATTCATGCGATACGTTCGTAAAGAACCGGAGTTTCGACTGGTTCAACTCTTCAACATCATGTGTATGCTGCCGTTCATATTTCAGCGATTCCTGCAATTGTATCCTGTTGTGATATACACGTATCAAGTAATAGGATACCAACACGGTAACGACCACATAAAACAAGTATGCCCATATGGTAAGATACCATGGCGGGAGTATTTCTATCTCCAACAGGCTCTCGGGTATCATATCTCCGGTCGGAGCCACCGATTTTACAATTAAAGTATAATTCCCCGGTTTCAGGTTTGTATAAGTAATTTCGCGGCTATCCCTAAGTGGAGTCCACGTATCGGAAAAGCCTTTTAACTGATACACTAAATGTTCAGGCTCACCAGGCAAATAGTTCGAAGCGGCATAGCCTATAGTAAACACGGACTGCGAACTTTTCAATACAATCTTTTTTGTCACAGTAATAGATTTCTCCAATATTCCCGTATCGTCCCCAACTTCTACCTCATGTCCGTTCACAAGCAAACGATATGGGAATATATGGAAATAAATAGACGGATGCAGCAAATCCGACTCTTTGAAAGAAATCATCCCATCCGCCCTGCCGATATATATCGTACTGTCTTCGGACTGGTACACGGAATTCTCATTAATCGTATTCATCGCCCATTCGCTAAGTACGACTAATCCGGTGTCTTTCTTAAATTTCAAAAGTGAAAGTCCTCTATTAGTCAAAGCCAAAAGATTGCCCGAATGAAGTTCGCACATTCCATAAACACAGTTGCCTGACAAGCCGGAGAAGTTTTGGAAACTATCCGTCTCATAATCATACAAGTCCATGCCGCTATCAGCGGAACATACCCACAAATTATTCTGGCTATCAAGATAAAAGCTATGGATATGCGGACTACATAATGTTCCGGATTTCAATGGGTCTGATTGATAAAAAGTCATTTTTCCATCTTCGAACCGATAGGAATATATACCGTCGCTACCTACTATCCATAAAATGTCGCGATGGTCTATCAATAGGTTATTCACCCGTTGGATAGTGGATATCCCGTCGGGCCCCGAAAACAACTGTTCGTAATTGCCTGTGAGCGGGTCGAAAAGCATTACACCACCCTGCGTAGCCAATATGAATTTCCCTTTATAAGGTACTATGGTTGATATTATGTTCGTTCGTAAATCCCCTTTCTTTGATTCCTTTGCATAATAATTGGCGAAAATACCAGTTTTCAAATCCAGACGGCTCAAGCCGCCAAGATGCGTCCCTATCCACAACACATCTTTGTCGGAATCATACCAGAATGCTTTTATATTGTCATGTGATATAGAATTCTGTGAATCACTGTGGAAATACCATTTAAAGTTTCCCGACTGAGGATTATACATATTGAGCCCGCCACCGTCAGTACATATCCAGATATTATTCCGGTTATCTTCTATCATTTTCCCCACAGTCGGAAAACTTAAGCCTTTTTGCTCCTGCCTGGATGTATGGAAATGGTGAAATATCTCCTTCTGGGGATTGATGCAACATAATCCTCCGTAGTATGTTCCTATCCAAAGAGTCCCTTGATGGTCACAAAGTAAACTCCAGACTGAGGAATATATACTTTCCGATTCATTCTCACGACGGAGATAACTGACAAAAGTCCCGGTCTTTTCATCAAAACGGTTCAACCCATTGAAAGTTCCTATCCATATATACCCCTGGCTATCTTCACAACAGACACGGACAAAATCGGAACTTATCGAGCCTGTCTCTTCCGGCTGATGGCTATAATGTACAATACTGTCGTTTGAAATTCGGTAAAGTCCGGAATCCCAACTTCCTGCCCATAACCTTTTACGGCTATCTCTGAATAGTGACCCTATTTTCCCTTTTTGAATAGGATGCCGAAGTTCTCCATCATCTGCCAGAATATAAAGTCCATTACTCTCAGTGCCTATATACAATCGACCGTCATTTCTGCTTAGGCTCACAATTTGAATTGTCCTGTCAGGCAATTCATAATGCTGTTTTATCTTACCACCTTCATATGTATATATTATATTGTTACAAGCAAAATAAAGCCGGTCGTCATAAAACATGGCCGAAACTTCTCCTTTGAACAGTACCGAGAACTTATCCAAAGTCATATCAAACAAAGCTATACCCAATACAGTATGGAGAAAAACGTGTCCGGCACGGTCACCGGTAATGGCGGTAATTGTATTACAGAAAAGACTGGTTGTGTCTCCTTTATGATACCGGTATTCCTTAAACTCCCTGCCATTATACAAGCTTACTCCGTTCCGTGTACCGCACCAGATGAAATCCCGTTCGTCCTGGTAGAGTGAAATTACAGAAAAATGAGTTAGTCCGTCGTCGGTAGACAAGTGCCTGAATTCAATGTCTTGCGCATTTACATCTGATGATATAAAGAAATAAAGACATAATAGGGTAATATTAAAAATGTGTTTCATGTGCTCTGAAGCTAATAGGCTATGATTAGACTTTTTGGTGATATACAAAAATAAATATTTGTCTAAGAAGAGTATATCAAGAGAACATTTTTTTCGGGTAGGTGAACAGTTTTCGCACCTTAATCGAACGAATCACACACATAGTTGAAAGCACTCCACTGAATATGGTATTTACGATTATGCATTTTCTCAAACACTCTCATTATAAGGAAAAGAATTCTAAGAACTCCAATGCCATATCTAAACGTAACAGTGCTTTGAACTCGTGTGTACGAATACAATAAACATCAACTGAAAAAGATAAATATAGGCTTCAAATATCACTCACAGATGCTTGAATTAGCCGGTATGTGGTTGGCTGCAATGAAATGCGTCTGATTGCCCCGCCCTTCTCTCTTGATGACTCCTTCGGATACAAAAGACTTGAGGTCGGCAAGTGCGGTATTCTTCAGCCGTCCCGTCAGTTGTGTATAAGTAGACCGTGTAATAAAGCCATGTTGCCTGATATATTGCAGGACAATCTTCTTCAAGGTTTCCTTATCCCATTCCCGTGAAGCTCTGAAATCAATGCATTTCTTACGCTCCAAATCCCCGCGAATACCTTCCCGGAAGCTCTTGGAAGCACGGAAGTTCACACCATTGAAAGCAACCGAGCTGGAACGAATATCATTCTTGTCTGCCACCAGACGGGAAGCTTTCACCTTGGCGGAAAAGAAGCCGAACTCACCCAGTTCGACACGGTACCCTTCGCCCAGATACTGCAAGACGTCATCTTTCAATTCCGTGAGGATGCCGTCTATCACTCCTTCCTTAAATCCGGTTCTCTTGGCAACCATGTGAATCAATCGTTCTGCCGTAATCGTTCCATTATAAACGACGTCAGCATACATCGTTTCTGTTTCCCCTTCTTTTGTAGTCAAGGCAGGTTTCTTCTTTAAGTTGTAATAAGCCATAATCTTATAGTTCTATTTAAGAGTTTTCAGTGCAGCGAATAAGAATTTTGAGTGCAGTAAACTATAATAGTTTATGCATTCCGGTAGTTGTCCCGTTGCAAGGTGACAATAGTCACCCTATAAGCAGACAAATGTCACCTTACAGGATGACATTTGTCACTGCATAAGGTGACCACCTGTGTCTGAAGAGACAAAAACCTGTAAAGGTACAAAATTAATCAGCGAAAAGCAAGAGCAGGTATAATAAAGCTGGATATATAAATGCAATATCATTGTCAAACAACATTTCTTTATACCCCCCCCGAACGGTGGTTTCGCTTTATTTATCAGCATATACTTGGTGAAATAAAAATTAATTCAGTACATTTGTCTACGCCTACATCTATATAGGAAACATGGAAATAAACGAAATACAGTGCATAAAAGAACTACGCAACGGGTCTTACCAGGCTTTCACCCGAATTTATGAAGCCTATGCCGACCGACTTTACAGCTTCGTTCTAAAACAACTTAAAAATCGTTCCCTGGCACAAGATATTGTTCAGGACACTTTTCTACGCCTATGGGACAACCGCGAACAACTGAACTGTTTCGGCAATCTTCAAGCTTTCATCTTCACTATTGCCAAACACCAGGTTATTGACCATTTCCGCCGGCAAGTCAACGAGCTGCAATTCGAGGACTTCATGGATTATTGTGAAAATCAAGCTACCGACGTATCACCGGAAGACATCCTATTATACGACGAATTCCTGCAACAACTGAAGAATTCAAAGAGAGCCCTTTCGCAACGGGAATGTGACATCTATGAATTGAGCAGAGAAAAGCACATGCCTATCAAGCAAATTGCCGAACAATTGGAGCTTTCCGAGCAAACAGTGAAAAACTACCTGACTTCCGCCCTAAAAGTACTTCGCAGCGAAATGCTGAAATACAATATTATCTTCTTGTTCTTTTTATAATATCACTGCCCACAACGCATCACAGGATGACAAAGCAACATCCTGTCCCACAAAATAATCCGCCTTACTTGATTTTTATGTTATAAAACACAAAGAAATCATAGTACCCTCTTATTTCATTTACGTATAACCAATAGAAATACCCGATAATATGACTGTACGTTTTAAAAATTTATACCGCGAATATATGGGGAAGGGAGTCCCTTCTTCTGATTTTGGAGAGTTCAAGAAAGAACTCGGCAATATGCCTGACGAAGAACTATGGAATACCATGATGGATATGGAAAAAGAATCCGTAACGGAAATCGGGATGCCGCCCATGATGAAAAAGCAGATACGGAAAGAACTGCATCAGATTATATGGAGACGCCGTTGGATACAGTTTGCCAAGTATGCTGCTGTCATCGCTTTGCTTGTCACTTCTTCTTTCGGCATCTATTCCTTATTCGAGACTCCCGATACGCAGCAGATGATTACCGCCAATGTGAAGCCGGGCAGTAAATCGGAAATCATGTTGCCGGACGGGACAAAAGTGCAGTTGAACGGTGCCACTACAATCACATATGATGTGAATAACTCCAGGCAACGACTGGTACATCTTTCGGGGGAAGCCTTTTTCGATGTAGCAAAGAATCCCGACTGTCCTTTCAGAGTGATAGCCAACGACCTGCAAATCGAAGTTCTGGGGACTTCTTTCAATGTAAACACCTATAAGAAGGATATCATCGAAACATCTCTGCTCACCGGACGGATTAAAATATCCGGCGGCTCGCTACCGCAGGAGTATATCCTCACTCCCGGTGAAAAGGCGACCTATTCAGGCACGGACAAGGCACTTAGAATAACGAAAGCCGATGTCCATGTAGAAACCGGATGGTGTGACGATTATCTGATATTCGATTCCGAACCTCTGATTGATGTTATCGAAGAGATAGAGAGATGGTACGGTGTGGAGATAGAGCTAAGATACCCGCAAATCGGGCAAGACCGACTGTCCGGCTCTTTCCGCCATGAAAGCATACAAAATGTAATCCGGTCATTGAGCCTGCAATACAAGTTCAAATACGAGATACATAAAGATAAAATCACTATTTATTAACCCATTGAAAGAAAGGAGCCTATGGAGAACAGCCGGTAATTATATAAAAAAACAACCAAAGAATCGCCCAATCCTTTGGTTGTATGTAAGTCGATAAAATTAATCCATTAAACATGAAAAATAGTATCAACTATGAATTACACAAAGTTAATTTATTCCTTTAGAAAGAGGAGACAGAATCTCCTTATTTTTAGAAACTTTACCATTTTATTTCTTGCGCTGGTTTTATTGCCCGCAAGGGTATTGGCGCAAAAAGGAAATGTGTCGGTGAATATCAATAATGGCACGGTGAAAACGTTTATAAAGGAACTTGAGAAGCAAACCCGGTATACGTTTGTCTACCGCAACAATGTGCTCAACGACCAGGCGAAAGTAACTGTCAATTGTCAGAATAAGCCTATCGACCAGATATTGTCACAGGTATTCACGCCGATGAATATATCCTGGTCGCTCAATAACAATACCATCGTACTGGTAAAGAAAGAAGCGCCACAAAAGAAAAGTGAGAAGAAGACCCTCAAAGGTACGGTGACCGACAGCAGAGGTGAGCCAATCATCGGCGCCAACGTGATACAGGAAGGTGGCGTCGGAACCATTACGGATGTGGACGGAAACTTCACTGTTACCGCAGACCCGGCAAAGCCGTTGAATATATCCTATATCGGGTATAAGAAAAAGGCAATCCGCATCGGGGCTTCCCCGACCATCCACATTGCACTGGAAGAAGACGCGCACGTGATGGATGAAGTAATTGTCATCGGATATGGCTCGAAAACCAAACGGGATGTCACCTCTTCCATCGGTACGTACAAACCGGGAGAAATCAATGTGCGCCAGGCATTGGGAGTGGACGAACTCTTGCAGGGACGTGTCTCCGGTGTGAATATTACCTCGGCATCCGGAGTGCCGGGAAGCAAAAACCGGGTAAGTATCCGGGGAATCGGGTCTATCACGGCAGGCAATGAGCCTTTGTATGTGATTGACGGAGTGCCTATCAACAATACTTCGGGAGATACCGGAGCATGGGGAGCGCAGTCAATGAACGGTCTTAATGATTTCAACCCTGCCGACGTGGAGTCCATACAGATTCTGAAAGACGCCGCTTCCGCCGCTATCTACGGTTCACGTGCTACGAACGGTGTAATTCTGATTACGACCAAGAAAGGAAGCAAAGGTCAGGCAAAGGTGAGCATCGACACGAATGTCAGTTTCTCCAACCTGACAAGAACCGACAAACTCGACATGGCGGATACCGACCTTTTCCTGGAAGTATTGAATGAAGCCATTGACAATTATAATCTCCAGACGAACAGTACGCAAAGCCGCATCGACAATCCGGCTCCGGGAAAGGCACAGACCAACTGGCTTGATTTGGTACTTCGTACAGCAGTCACTTACACTACTACGGCTTCCGTATCCGGCGGGACGGATAAAACCAACTATTACCTGTCAGCCAATTACAAGCATAATGAGGGGGTGATTATCAATAATCAGCTCAAACGGTATAACTTGAAAGTCAACTTGGACACGGAAATCAAGAAATGGTTGAAAGTGGGTACTTCGCTGAACTTGAGCTATTCACGCAATAACCGTGTGCCTACCGGTTATAATATCGGTACGAGCGTAATAACCCGCGCCATCGAACAGCCCGTCCCGACGGAGAGTATGCCGTAGGCGGAACGGAACTTGCCAATCACAACCCGATACAAGCGCTCAACGAAGAAGATGTATATATCGACAACTACCGCGCCCTTGGTTCGCTCTATATGCTGTTCAACATCACGAAAGACTTGAACTTCAAGACAACTCTCGGAGAGGACTTCAACTACAAAGAGGAGCATATTTACTATACAGACAAACATCCGTACGGCAACAAGGTAGGCAAGCTGATTGACGGCCGAAAATCTTACGCAAGTACCTTGTGGGAAAACGTGCTGACTTACAAGCATTCATTCGAGGAAGATTTCTCACTGGATGTCATGCTGGGACATTCCATACAGAAAGACGTATCGTCCTCGTCCGCACAGACGGGCATCGGATTTCCTTCTTCTTCTTTCGATGTGAATTCCGTTGCCGCCGAATTCGCGGATGTAAGTACAGGGCTTTCATCGTTCCTGCTTCAGTCATTCTTCGGCCGTGTGAGCTTGAACTATAAAAACCGCTATCTGCTGACCGGAACAATGCGTGCGGACGGTTCTTCCAAATTTATATCCAACAACCGTTACGGATATTTCCCATCGGTCAGCGCCGGATGGAACTTGGGAGAAGAATCCTGGTGGAAATTTCCGCAGACAGATGTCAAGTTACGTGCCAGTTGGGGTTGCACGGGTAATCAAGGCGGTATCGGTTCTTATGCCTATCAGGCACTGGCCGGCGGCGGTTACAACTACAACGGAGAGAATGGTCTGGGACTGACTACCGCAGGCAATCGCGACCTTAAATGGGAGAAAGCACAGCAAGGGGATATCGGTGTAGACCTTTCATTCTTCAAAGGAGCTGTCACGTTCACAGCGGACGCATTTATAAAGGATACGAAGGATTTGCTTTATCAGAAGCCCACTCCTGCCACATCGGGCTATACGAGCCAGGTATGCAACATCGGCTCCATGCGTAACAAAGGACTTGAGTTCACATTGGGAGCTAATTTAAGCAAAGGGGCTTTCTCGTGGCATTCGGACTTTAATATCTCTTTCATCAGGAACAAGCTGACCGCCCTTCTCGACAACAACGAGATATTGACGACCAGTTCCATGCACGCTCTGAAAGTAGGCGAACCGATAGGTTCTTTCTATATGATTAAATGGAAAGGAATTTACCAGTCGGACGACGAAATCCCTGCTAAGATTTACGAACAGGGCGTAAGAGCCGGAGACTGTATCTACGAAGATGTGGACGGCAATGACGTCATCGACGAGAAGGACAAGCAGTTTGTAGGTTCTGCCAATCCCAAATTCACCGGTGGCTTCAACAATACATTCAAATATAAAGGGCTTGACCTGAGCGTATTCTTTACCTTCTCATCAGGGAATAAGCTGTATGAGCTTTGGACGGGTGGTCTGCGAATGGGCAACGGCACATGGCCGATACTGAAATCTTCCGCAGAATCCCGCTGGACAGAGCCGGGAAGTACGAACAAGAATCCGCGTGCCATCTACGGCTATACATGGAACTCGACAAAATTTGTCAATACCCGGATGCTGCACGACGCGTCCTATATCCGATGCCGCACCGCTTCTATCGGTTACAGCCTGCCCAAAAGCTGGATTAACCGGATACATATTGATAATCTCCGTGTCTATTTCCAGGCCGACAACCTTTTCGTAATCACGAAATGGCCGTATCTCGATCCGGAAGTAAATGTAAGCCTTAGCGCCACCAATATGGGATACGATTATCTCTATCCCTCACAGCCGCGCACGTTTACAATAGGTGTAAATCTTAAATTCTAACAGCCATGAAGAATTTTATCATATCGCTAACAGCACTACTATTGGTATTTGCCACAAGTTGCAACGAAATGGATCAATATCCCCACAACGCAGTATCCAGTGACAACCTGACTGAAGAGGATGCACGGTTACTGCTCACAGGGCTCTACTTTTATATGCAGAACAAGCCGACAGCAAACGGTTATCTCACGCAGGATGTCGTGGGTGGTGAACTGGTGCGCGGCGGAGCTACCGGACTGAAAGACCCGATATTACTGGTCAAAGACCTTGTAACTCCCGAAAGCGGCTTTGTCAGCGGGCCATGGGACGGTTTTTACACGGCTCTCTACCAAGTCAATTCACTGATTGTCTCCCTGAACAAGTTGCCCGACACGTCTTCCAGAAATGAGATACTGGGAGTAGCCAGTTTCTTCCGGGGATTGCTTTATTACAATTTGGTCAGCCGCTATGGTGAAGTTCCTATCCTCGAAGCTCCCGTTTCAGGGGATATTGCCGCATCGTCAGAAGCGGAAGGATGGAGTTTTGTGGAAAAGAATTTCCAGACGGCCATCGACTACGCGCCTGTGTTTACAGATAAGAATTATGTCTCCAAGCAGGCGGCAAAGGCTTTGATGGCACGCACCAAGCTCGCCCAGGGGAAAATGACAGAAGCTGCGAAATTAGCAGAAGAAGTCATTGGGGACGCCAACTTCTCACTGGCGGATTTCGACCAGATTTTCCGGGGAAAAGCAAATAGGGAGGAAATCTTCACGTTTGCCAACCTGCTCAATGAATCCAGTGTCAATCTAAGCGCGTCTCTTTATTCGCGTTCGTCGGCAAATGGCGGCAGTTATACGTATGCACCGACTACCAAAGTGATGAATATGTTCGAGCCGGATGACAAACGTACCGCCATATCTGTCGACATGCAGGAAACGAACGAGGTCATTAACAAATATCCCGGTGGAGAAGTCACTACCGACCCGATTATCATCACCCGGTTGGGAGAAATGTACCTGATTAGCGCCGAAGCACAAGGACTTGCCAAAGGGCTCGGCCGGCTGAATGAACTACGCAAATTCCGCGGACTTGCTGCCGTGCATCCCGTAACTGAGGGTGAATTTATTGATGCGATTCTTCAGGAACGTCGGGTAGAATTACTGGCTGAAGGATTCCGTTGGTTCGACCTGGTACGCCTCAACCGGCTGGAAAGTGACCTTGGATTCGAACGCAAATACAACCGTTTGCCCATTCCGGCAAAAGAGAGGTCTCTCAACAAACTTCTAAATCAAAATTCATATTGGGCTAACTAAAAAAATAACGAAGATGATGAACTTATTAAACTACATACAGATTCTGTCTTTCCTGTTACCGTTTGCATTTTTAAGCTGTTCAAACGATACAATCAAAGACATTCCCTACGCTCCGCAAACCGAAATAGGCAAGAAATTATTGGCTAACAGCGAGACTGTCGCACGTGTATATACTGATACGAGCTTTGTCGTGGCATTAGGCGTGACGGAGACGGATATTCACTTTCAGAAAGCGGACAGCCGCTCCACCCATCTATTTATAATCGACATTGACTTGAATGTGCCGGGAGTATCGCTCGAAGTCGGTATGCCATATGATGCCGATATACGCAATAATTTCCAGCGTCAAACGCTTACGGAAATGGCTGATTACGCCGACCGTCCGTGGCATCGGGTGGCTGCGATGGTTAATGCCGACTTTTGGGATGTCAGTACAATGGACATCAGAGGGCCGATTCACCGCAACGGCGTAATTCTGAAAAACTCGTTTATCTATAAAGAGTCACTTCCCCAACAGGCTTTGAGCTTCATTGCGTTGACGAAAGACAATAAGATGGTGATTGCGGACTCGGTGGAATATCGGGGTATGCAGTACAATCTTAAAGAAGTAACGGGAAGCGGAGTCATCGTATTGCGCGACGGGGAAATATCCGGTGGAACTTACAAAGGTATCGACCCACGTACGTGTGTCGGATATTCAAATGATGGTCATGTCTACTTTATGGTGGTAGACGGTCGTGTGGAGTTCTACTCATACGGATTTACTTATCCCGAAATGGGTTCGATAATGAAAGCGTTGGGCTGCTCGTGGGCTGCGAACTTAGATGGCGGCGGGTCTACCCAAATGCTTATCCGCCACCCGATAGCGGATATATTCCAGATACGGAATCGTCCCTCCGACGGGCAGGAGCGTCCTGTCGTAAATGCCTGGATGGTAACAGTAAATGAACCTTAAAAAACGAAAGAGTATGAAGAATTCAATATTGATTTTATCCATTTTATTCTGTTGCAACCTGTTATGCGGGTGTTCAGATTCTGACGAGACAGATTCCCGGCAATTTCCCCCGAAACTCATATCCATCATTCCGAAAGCCGGTTCGACAGGGGGTACTGCCATCATCTCAGGAGTTTACTTCTCGGATGTCATTGGCGAAAATGAAGTTTTTATCAACGGCGTTCAGGCGGAAATCACGGATGCGGCTCACAATCGCCTGGTCATCGCTCTTCCTGACAATCCGGTAGGTACTTATTCTATTAAGGTAGCCGTGAAAGGGGAAACAGCAGAGGGGCTTAAATTTACATATGCTTCTCCCCAGGCTCCGCCAGAACTGGCGGTACTGCAAGTGATGCCATCCTCTGCTTACGCAGGAGATATGGTGACACTCATTGGCCAATGTTTCAGTACGACTCTCACTGAAAACCAAGTGACAATTAACGGGGTGGTTGCCGAAGTGAAAGAAGCGACTGCCAGCCAACTCAAGATTATCATTCCCGATACGGAAGAAGGCAGTTATCCCATTTGCGTGAAAACGGGTGACAAAGAGGTTAAAAGCCCATTGTTCACTTATCTCCATACGGTGACGCTGATGACTTCTTCCATAGCTCCCGCACGTGGAAAGGCAGGGGATGAAATTACGCTTTCGGGTGAAGGATTCGGCAATACAGTGGAAGAGAATATAGTAACCGTAAACGGGAAACAGGCTATCGTCAAGTCCGTAACCGCCACAACGCTTGCTTTCATCATGCCGGAGAATCCTGTCGGGACTTATCCGGTCAAAGTCACTGTGGCAGACAAGACGGTGGAGAATCTCAGTTTCACTTACGAGGATTTCTCTTACACAGTAGAAACAGTGGCGGGTAATTCTGCAACGACATCCACCGATGGCAAGGGAACGGCGGCTTCTTTCAAATTCCCGCAAGGTCTGGCTTTGGCTCCCAATGGTGATATATGGATTGCCGAAAGGGGGAATAACGTCATCCGGAAAATGGACGGAATGTACAATGTGTCTACTGTTGCCAAGAGCGGGACAGTTACGTTCAACGCTCCCTGGCAGGGGGATTTCGACGCTTCCGGCTCGTATTATGTAGCCAATAAGGCTTTGAATAATATTATTAAGGTCACACAGGACGGCACTTGCTCGGTGTTTGCTACCGGGACGACTTTCAAGAGTCCGATGAGTGTGATATTTGACGGGAATGATAATATGTACGTGGCCGACCGTGACAATAAGGCTGTGAAGAAGATTACTCCTGACGGTACTGTCACCAGCTACGATATGTCTTCACTTAAAGCTGGGCCTAACTGCATAGCCATAGATAAAAAGGGAAGACTCTTTGTTGGCACCGGCGGCACGTACCAGTTGCACATGTTCGATACGGACGGTACGCTGAAAACTGTATTCGGAACGGGAGTAGCACCTACTGCCGCCACTTATTCCGATGGCGAACCGAATGATTTGTCTACTGCGACAATGGGCGGCACGTTCGGTATTGCTTTCGGAGAGGACGATGTTCTCTATATCGCCGATTATACCATGCAGACGATACGTACATTAGCCCCGAATGCGGATGGCGACTACGCGAAGGGAACCTTGAAGACGATAGCCGGTATTCCGGGGACTAAAGGAAAGGTGGATGGTTCTGCCCTGACGGCCACGTTCAATGGGCCTGCCAGCATACTGGTATTAGATAAAATATATGTCGCCGATGAACAGAACCACCTGATTCGCGCGATTACGATTAATAAATAAGAAGACTATGAGAAAGATAACTACCCTATTGTTTGCCTGCTTACTCTTATCATTGTTTGCAGCATGCAGCGATAATGACTACAAAGCGTCAGTGACAGAGCTCAGACTGGTTCTTGTAAAGCCGACCAATGTCTACTCCGGCGAAATAGCTACGATATTGGGACGCAACTTCAGTACTGTGCCCGAAGAGAATGCTGTTTTTATCAATGACCAACAGGCAACTGTTATAGAAGCCGCCAAAGACGAGCTGAAAATAATACTACCGGAGATGACACCGGGAAAGTATTCCATCCGTGTCAAGTCTCCCTCAGGAGAACTGACGGGACTTGAACTTAATTATCTCAAGACTCCCGACCGGGAATATATCGTCCAGACCATCGTCGGACAAAAAGGTGTCTTCGAAATGAAGGACGGCGTAGGCACCGAAGCAACGACCAAACTCCCCACCGGAATCGCCTTTGCTCCCGACGGCAGCCTCTGGTTTACAGAACGCGGATATAACTATATACGCCGCATTTCTCCGGACTTCCTGGTTACTTCGCTGATTGATGTAGCGATTGACGGCAACAGCGCTATCTGGCAAGGCGGATTCGACTCGAAAGGAAATTATTTCTTCATTGATAAAGGGAAAGGTCTGTTACGGAAAATTGAAACTACCGACATGACGGTTTCTACTATCGCGTCCGATATGAAGAGCCCGATGAATGTAGTGTTCGACGATGAAGACAATATGTATGTGTCGGCACGTGACAATAAAGCAATTTATAAATTCACTCCTTCGGGTGCGAAAACGACTTTCGCAACTCTCAATGCTTCGCCGAACTACATTGTATTCGATAAGAACAAGAATATGATTGTCGGCACTTCCAGTAGCTACGCCTTGATTCAGATTAGCCCGGACGGTACTCAAAAGACGATTGCAGGAGATGGAGTGAAAGGTCAGGAGTATTATGACGGTGAGCCCGGCAATCCGCTTAGTGCCAAAATAGGTGCGACATTCGGTATCGCTGCCGGCTCGGACGGATGCTTGTATATCTCTGATAACACGTATCATTGTATCCGCAAGTTAACTCCCGACACAAACGGCGACTACTCGAAAGGAACATTAGAAACAATTGCAGGTTCCGGCAAAGCCGGGTTTGCCGACGGAAAAGGCTTGAAGGCTACTTTCAATCAACCGTATGAAATCATTATTTCGGAAGACTGTAAGACGATGTATGTGGCAGGTTCTGTCAACTATCTGATCCGGCGTATCACTGTCAAATAATCAAATGTCCTACGAGAGGACGACAGGCTTTATCAAGTACTGTTTTCAGGAATAACTTAGCACATTTACCAAAAAAGGTCAACTCACCCTCATGAGTTGGCCTTTATTACTTTTATCTTTCTGCTTCTATCAGTATTGTTTTTCCATTATGATAGCTTTTTTCTGTTTTCTTCATCATCTTTTATTCCTGTTATTCATCTCTCGCTTCTGTGATTCATCCTTCGCTTCTGTTATTCATCCCTGAACTTGATCTTCAGAACCTTGCCGATAGCCGGTTTATACTTCTTCAACATTCTGTCGAATCCCAAATCATTCGGGTGAGTCCCGTCAACGGTTCCTTCATGATCTGTACCCAAAAAGCTGTCCTCTTTGATGAAATACAGGTTCTTGACGTTCTTCTTACGCAGTACTTCTATCTGTCCGGCAATGGCTTCATTCTGCTGCTTCACATTTTCACGGGCTTTCAGGTTGAAATTACCCGTTTCACGGATCAATGTCTGTATCACGATGATAGGAGTATCCGGATGTTTCTGGCGCAATGTCATTACAAAATCGACAGTACGTTCAGTAATCTCTTTGGGAGAAGGATTGGGAATACAATCCAGGATAAAGGCGTCCGCGTCTATATCCGCCAACATTTCGGCAACTTCTTTCTCCATCTTTCCGTTACCGCTCAATCCTAAATTAATAAAATTATATCCGCTGCTACGGGATAAACGGGACGGGTAAGCCATACCGGGACGGCTGGCAGATGCTCCCTGCAAGATACTTGACCCGTACACTACTATTTTTTCTTTGAACGGATTCTGTCCTTTGCGTATATACGAATCGGAAGGAACTCCGATTTCAAGACTTTTCAGTTCATCATATAAAGGGAGGTACAGCAAACATTCTTTTTCTTCAGTACCCATGTTATCGACAAGTACTCTTTCCGTAGTCACACCCCCCGGCATTCCTACTCCTGCAAACTGCCATTTTCCATCCCGCTTGATGTATAAGTCCAGCCCTTTCTGAGCGACTCTCGTCAGATTAGGTAATTGCGGATTATCAGGTACAGTCCATTTTGCCTTTATCACCGGACTATTCGTAGTAAAAGAAATAGCCAGACCGGCAGAGTTCGTAAATAGTTTCTTCACCCTGGGCGGCATTGAATGGTACTTCGCGGTGTCTACCCGATGGAAATATTCACCTTCGGTGGTTGCTTTACCCACCAGTAAAAGGTCTTGTGCCGATGTATAGGTAAAGTTCTTCTTTTGTTGCGCGGACATGGCAAGAGGCAGCATCAGCAAACCTAAGCAAATCCAAACATTCCGTGTCAAGTTTTTCATGGTCAATTTAATATTAGTGGTTTATGAGTGGTTCTATCATGTCAGGACAGTATCATACATTATTTATAAATCAACGTAGACAAGTATTCTTCTGCAAACATTTCATTGGCAACTTCCAGTAGTTGTTCTGCCGTTAATGTCTCTATACGTTTAAAGACAAGCTCCGGCGATTCGTGCTTATGGTAATGCAGGTATGTTTTCGCCATTCCCAATGCATTATTCTCAAAATTATCGGATGCCACTCCTATTTGTCCGATAAGCTGCTTTTTGGCTGCCGCCAATTGTGAAGAGGTCATCTTCGTGTCCCGCATTCGTTTCAGTTCTTTATAGGTCAATTTCAGGCAAGTGTCCATATCTTCGATATCGGTTCCGAAGTAAATGCAAAAAGCTCCTGTATCGGTATAAGAAGTCAGGTTGGATTCAACATTATAAACCAGTCCCCTACGCTCACGGAGAGATACATTCAGTTTGCTGTTCATACCGGGGCCGCCAAGAACGTTATTCAACAGATAGAGGGCAGTACGTTTATCATCATAGGCATTATAGCCACGGCTACCAATCATCACGTGTGCCTGATGCGTATCTTTGCCAATCGTTAAATGTTCGGGAACATAAAGTGGAGGGGGTACACGGTGATTATTCACTTCCGCGGCGGGAATATCCGACAGGTATTTCTCCGCCAGGCGGATTATTTTCTTGAAGTCGTATTGTCCCTGAACGAAGAAGACCATATTCCCCGGTTGATAGTACCGGCGGGGAAAAGAAAGAACATCTTCGGTGCGGAAACTCCGTAACAGTTCCGGTTTGCCCAGAATATTTCTTCCCAAAGGATGATTGCGGAAAATCATGTCTTCAAAATCATCGAATATCAATTCCGAAGGAGTATCCTCGTATGATTGGATTTCGTCAATAATGACTTCCGTTTCCTTTTCTATCTCGTGCTGAGGGAAGGTAGAATGGAATACAATATCCCCCAGCAGTTCGAGTGCACGCTCCAAATGTTCAGTCAGGAAGGCGGAATAGACTACTGTTTCTTCTTTATTGGTGTAGGCATTCAGGTCACCGCCCACATTCTCCATCCGGTTGAGGATATGCCAGGCTTTTCGCTTCTCCGTTCCTTTAAAGATGAGATGTTCCACAAAATGAGCCATCCCCTGTTCGTTCTCCGCCTCATCGCGCGTTCCGGCATCAATGGCGAAACCACAATAAGCTACTTTTGAGAGAGTCGGTTCATGGATAATACGCAGGCCGTTGGGAAGTGTATATTCGTTAGATTGCATTGTTTTCTGGTTCCTTATTGAATTATGGTACAAAAATACAATAAAACTTATTGCGGTTTATAGAAAATTGCAGATATTTGTGGACTATAACAGTTACAACGTATATGGAAAAGATAGGAATATTCTGTTCTGCCTCAGAAAACATTGACAAAATGTACTTCGAAAGCGCCCGCCGAATCGGCGAATGGATGGGGAAAACAGGTAAAACGTTGATTTACGGAGGAGCCAACCTCGGACTTATGAAATGCGTAGCCCGTGCCGTGAAAGAGAACGGCGGGAAAGTCATCGGGGTAGTCCCTTCCAAACTGGAAGAGAAAGGCAGTGTAAGCAACTGCCTGGACGAAGTGATTCGCACCCATAATCTAAGTGACCGGAAAGATGTGATAACCGAGAAATCGGATATACTGGTGGCATTGCCGGGTGGCGTGGGCACATTGGATGAAATATTTCATGTGATAGCCGCCGCTTCCATCGGATACCATCATAAAAAGGTGGTCTTTTACAATGAATACGGTTTCTACGATGAACTGTTGAAAGCATTCAAAACATTAGAAGACAAAGGGTTTGCCCGGCAGCCTTTCTCCACCTATTACGAAGTAACAAACACTCTGGAAGAATTGAAAGAAAAAATAAACTGATTATATGATAGACTCCATCAAACAACTTTTGCAACAGGAAGCACAAGCCGTGCTCAACATCCCTGTAACAGACGCTTATGAGAAAGCCGTACAACTGATTGTAGAACAAATACATCAGAAAAAGGGGAAATTAGTAACTTCCGGCATGGGAAAAGCCGGACAAATTGCAATGAACATTGCTACCACTTTCTGTTCCACCGGTATCCCATCCGTTTTCCTGCATCCCAGTGAGGCACAACACGGTGACTTGGGTATCTTACAAAAGAACGATTTACTGCTGCTTATCTCTAATTCAGGCAAGACACGCGAAATCGTAGAATTAACACGCCTTGCCCATAATCTGGACCCGGACTTGAAGTTTATCGTTATTACCGGAAACCCCGACAGCCCGCTGGCACACGAATCGGATGTCTGCCTGAGTACCGGCAAGCCGGCTGAGGTCTGCGTTTTAGGAATGACGCCTACTACCTCAACCACCGCCATGACCGTTATCGGTGATATATTAGTAGTGCAGACAATGAAGGAAACCCAATTCACCATAGAGGAATATTCAAAACGTCATCACGGCGGTTATCTGGGCGAAAAATCAAGGTCACTATGCGAAAAGTAATCGGTATCGGAGAAACTATCCTCGACATCATCTTTCGAGGTGACCAGCCTTCCGCAGCCGTACCGGGAGGCTCTGTGTTCAACGGCATCGTATCCTTAGGACGGATGGGAGTAAACGTCGGTTTCATCAGCGAAACCGGCAATGACCGTGTAGGGAACATTATCCTGCAATTCATGCGTGAGAATAATATCCCGACGGATCATGTGAATGTATTCCCCGACGGTAAATCACCGGTATCTCTTGCTTTTCTCAACGAACAAAGTGATGCCGAATATATTTTCTACAAAGATTACCCCAAGCAACGCCTGGATGTCCTGTTTCCAAAATTGGAAGAGGATGATATTGTCATGGTAGGTTCATACTATGCCCTGAATCCGGTATTACGGGAAAAGATTCTCGAATTACTCGACCAGGCAAGGGAGAAAAAGGCCATTATCTACTATGACCCCAACTTCCGCTCCTCGCATAAGAACGAAGCGATGAAACTGGCACCGACCATCATCGAAAACCTGGAGTATGCGGACATTGTGCGCGGTTCACTGGAAGATTTCCTCTATATGTACGGCATGCAGGACGCGGATAAGATATACAAGGACAAAATCAAATTCTACTGCCCCCGGTTTGTCTGTACCGCAGGCGGGGAGAAAGTGTCGCTGCGCACCAACCTGGTCAACAAAGATTATCCGATAGAGCCGCTGGAAGCTGTCAGCACCATCGGAGCAGGTGACAATTTTAACGCAGGACTGATTTACGGACTATTAAAATATGATGTCCGCTACCGCGACCTGGATAATCTGAGCGAAGAAGTATGGGATAAAATTATCCGGTGCGGAAAAGACTTCGCAGCCGAGGTTTGCCGTAGTTTCAGCAATTCAGTTTCGGTGGAGTTTGCAGAAAGGTACATGCCGATATAACAACTATCAGCACTGTGGAGAAATCGAAGCAATTGCAATAAAGTGATAACTTAGTTACCTTCGATTTTTCCATTGACATATACCGCACTTTTCATCAACTGACCGTCAGGATTATACATCTTGAGTTGACCATTAAGTTCTCCATCGACATAGGTTGCCGTTGCAGCGACGGTCAATTCATCCCCTGTGGTGTAATAAGAGCAGAAATCCCCATCAAACCGGCCATTGTTTACGAATACGGTATACAGATTGGGGAAAAGATATTTATAAACAATTCCGGTCTTATCGAGTTGCCCCGTAAACGGTTTGCCTGTGGCAATCACACAAACCACCCCTGTCGAATCAAAGCAAAGAGTATAGTTTTTAGAACTAACCAGTTTACCTTCGGCGTAGGTACGTTCATCGTCCACACTGCCGTCTTTACGATAGTATATCCAGTCTCCGTCCTGGATTCCGATTAGTTCTCCATTATCCCACTCACCACCTTTATATCCACCTTTTACCATCAGTTTGCCGTCAAGGTAGTATGATTCGCAAGGACCTGACGGCACACCTCTTTCGTAAGTGTTGACAGACTTTACCGTTCCATCCGGATAGTATTCGGTAATTTTGCCGTGCTTATTCTCAGAACTCCTTTGTCCTATATAATATCCTTTTTCGCGAATTATGCCGTTTTCATAGCACCTTTTATAGGGACAGAGTAAATTGTCTGCTTGATTCTTCTTATGAGCTTCTATTGCCGGAATGGCAATACCACCCACTATCAATGCGAAAACACCTATCCACCATGCCCGCACACACCAATGAGCGAGTATGGTTGAAAGCACGAACCAGATAATGAATGAAAACAGGCACCCGTAATAGAATGAAAAACCAGCCGCCATACCCCCACCGGCAGGATCCGTTGATTCGCTAAAATCCTTGAATGAGTTACTCCACGGAACGATAACATAAAACAACGCTGGATAAACAGCCGAAGTAATAATGAAAAACACTATTCTTTGAATCATTTGTATGCGATTATCTTTTTAGCCAATATTTTGCAAATATATACACAATAACCGATTTATCCTAATCTCATAAGACCTATATGGCATGTCACAAACAAGGCTCCGCACGTAAATTACTATTAACTTTGGCTAATTATCGCAAAGGAATTACCATATCTTCCGGTAATTCCTATCTTTGCGTATATGATTCACTCAGACAAAGAAACTATGTACAAGAACCTGTTAAGCTGGCTTACCATTTTGTTAGTACTCCCGTCCTGCTCCGGTACACAACCGACCATATCGGTGGTATGCGAAGAAAACAACGTGGGAAACTGCGTGATTAAATGGGAAACGGCACCAGTACTGAAAGGACAGGTACGAGTATATGCATCTACTTCCCCCGAGTTGATTCCCGAAGACTCTCCCGTAGCGATGAGCAAAATATCCAGCGGCAAGATGACCATTGTCACTGACGACCCGTCCCGACGCTATTATTATTTGATGGTGTTCGATAATAAATACAGGGTCAAGGTGGCTACCCGCAACATTAATATTCCCGGTATCCAGAATTTCCGTGATTTAGGCGGATATAAATCCGTCGATACAGGGAAATCAGTCAGTTGGGGCATGCTCTACCGTTCGGCACAGATAGACAGCATTCCGCCCTGCTCCCGCCGGGAACTGAAGAATATGGGCATACGGACTATCATAGACTTACGTGCCGAAGAAGAGCGGCATAACTATCCGCAGCTACATGATGATGAGTTTAAGATTGTGCATATTCCCATCCCGACAGGAAATATGGATAAAATCCTGCAAGGGATTCAGGAAGAGAAAATAAAGAGCGATACCATTTATCGCCTGGTAGAGTGGATGAATCGTGAATTAGTGATGAACTATCAGAAGGAATTCAAAGAATTATTCTCTGTTTTGCTCAATCATGACTGCTATCCGGCTGTGATTCACTGTACATCGGGGAAAGGGCGCACGGGAATCGTTTCTGCCTTGTTGCTTGCCGCCCTGGGTGTCAATGAAGACGTGATAATGTCGGACTACCGGCTGAGTAATGATTATTTCAATATTCCCAAGGCTTCAAAATATGCTTATCAACTACCGGCAAATTCGCAAGAAGCGATCACGACGATCTATTCGGCTAAGGAAGATTTTCTGAATGCTGCAAAGGAACAGATTGAGTCAGAGTATGGAAGCGTACAAGACTACCTGAAGAAAGGGATAGGACTTTCTGCCGAAGAAATAGAAGAGTTACGCAGTATCCTGCTGGAATAAATGGCAAATCGTAATTAATAATTCGTAATTATTCTCTATCTTTGTGCCCGAAATAAAAGATATACAGAGATTTAATGAAGACATTTGAAGAGCTTGGCGTTT
>ERZ791731.12-NODE-12-length-133466-cov-7.25742_pt1 | contig 133466 bp, 95 predicted proteins | sample MGYA00509954_ERZ791731 | MGnify/ENA primary metagenome ERZ791731 (study PRJEB30046, sample SAMN00715134) | human gut metagenome | study: EMG produced TPA metagenomics assembly of the A metagenome-wide association study of gut microbiota in type 2...
TCTCCATAAGCTTTGGAGTTATCTCCCAAGGCTATGGAGTTAACTCCAAAGGCTTGCGGAGATAGAACAAACAGGAAGAAAACCCTTAACTATCCAACGGGAAAGGTTTATAGATATGGACAAGATCTTTTCCATAGCCCCGCTTATAGATAAATCCTTTTTAAATATTTCCATAAAAAAAAGCTGTACCCTCAGAAGATACAGCTTTTTTTATGTGATTCCGTTGCGATTCGAACGCAAGACCCACGCCTTAGAAGGGCGTTGCTCTATCCAGCTGAGCTACGGAACCATCCTTAATTGCGAGTGCAAAGGTACGGTTTTTATTGAAATTACCAAAAGAATCCGCAACTTTTTTGCATTAACAATCTATTTTTTTTCTATTCAGCATCCAAGCAAAAGGTAAATAGCAACAAATATGGAAAGCGTAAGACACTATATATGAATCTATTCCAACCCATTCCACCAAATTCGTATACATCAATGAAGAAAAGAACTGAACTATAAAAAAAAGCGCCACAAAGTAATCGGCAAAACGAGAAAAGAGACAGGACATACCTTTTATTATATCCTTATCATCCCGAAAACGTCCCGATGCATAACCGAAAGCCATACCCGACAATCCCACACCAAACGAAATGAGATAATAAATCCCTTTTTGAAACGGAGAGTTCGTGAGAGATCCCGTCACGCTACGCAACATAGTCCATGGGGCAAAAGTGGTGCAAATAATCATTATGATATAAACAAGCAGTATACAACCTGCCAATATCAACGCACGTTTTTCCTTACGGGAAATGGGCTTTCCTCTTTTCACTATCCTCCCCAACGTACCCCATACCCCGGAATGAACCGTAATGCCGAACCCTAAAAAAAGCATCATTACTATGCCCAATGCCGGTGTCTGGACAAAATTCCCCATAGCATGCCTCAATTCCCACCGGATTCCTTCGGGACTGAGCAGGCTTTGCACCTTCCCCAGCCCATAAATACTTCCTATCCATGAGAACAAGGCTACAGCTACCGTCAGCAGAAAAAACACAGTAGCGGTATGAGGAAAATAATATTTACTCTTCATCCGGTTCCAAATTATCAATGTCAAGAATCCGCAACTCGAAAGCACGGGTCACCAACCGACAGGCATTGACACCACTTCTTTCATCCAATGTGAACAAACGGTTTATCAATTCATTCTGACGCTTCTCTATGGATTTGACCCCGAAAGGCATCCCTTTCAGATTAGTAATCATTTCTTTGGTATACCCCAAGGCCAGATGGCGAAGCAAACGCTCATCATATTCATCAATATCATAATTAATGACAGCTTCCTGCCTGCGCTGTTCCTGAGCCACCGACTGCTTGAAACGTGCCACTATTTTCTCCAGAATGGGATAATTGAAAACCAGTTTCTTGCCATCCATCACCGCCTGTACATCTGTGGCAGTCAGCAACTCTCCCGTCTTCAGGATTATACCATCCGCACCCGCATTCAGCGCATCCACCCATAACTTTTCGTTCAATACCTCACCAGTAAAAATCAGCACCTTCATATCCGGATAGTTCTTCCGTAAAGAAGAACAGATTTCCACACCGATGGTAGTCGATCCCCCCAAGCCCAAGTCCAATAAAACCATATCGGGCAACTGCACTTTCAGCAATTCCCAAAACTCATTCTCAGTCATAGCCGTTCCGATGACTTCCGCATTCGGAATTTCGTGTCTGAATATCTCTTCCGTTCCTTTTAATTCCAGTTTGACATCCTCTACAATGATGACTTTAAATCTATTATTCTCCATAATATGCATTGTTTTTTTACATTCTACATTCAACGGGCAGGCAGGGTGAACCATACGGTGAACCCTCCTTCAGCGGCAGGCTGCGCATTGATACGGCAACCGCGTCTTCCGGCAAATTCATCATGGTCACGAATCACCTGCTTACAAATAAGGTATTCCGTACCGGTCAGAACTCCTTCCTGCCCCTGCTTCATACGAGACAGATGCGGGTAGAACAACAAGTTCAACTCCTCCTGCGACTTTTCGCGACGCGTATCGCGGAAATCAAACCGCACAAAATCCTTATCCTTATAAATACACAATTCCAAAACACCATCCACCTCGTATGATAGCGCTTCATCTATTAAATTCTCCAACATAAACTTCAGCTGAATGACATCTCCCAGTACGGAAACATGTTCCACCTCCGTCCTCAGTTCTACCCGATGCGGCATACGTTTTCCAGCACGTTTTATATACCGTACCGCATAATCGGCCAGTTCGCCGGCTTTCACAACACCTCTGCGGAAAGTAATTTCTTCCAACTGACGTGCGGCGCATGAACTCAGCAAAGTAAATATATCCTTATAATAACTGATCAACTCACCAATCGTTTCTACTTGCACAGCTTCGTTTTCTCCAGCCTGACGGGTGTTCAACCTGTCGATAATCTGTTTTATCCGGTTAGGATAATAGATTGTCTCATGCTTAATGGTTGACAAGCAATTGTCCAATACCAGATTTTGCACATGCAACTGGTTTTCCTCCCGTATGGCTCGGCGCGCATCATCCTGCGCACTTTCTATATCCCGATATTTCTGCGCCATCAGTACCACTGCATTATATACAATGATGGCTACATATCCGGCCACAAGCTCCAGCATCAAGCGGTCGTCCTCACGCTCCACAGGCAAAGCGATTTTCAATGCCAGCACACCCGTGCAACGATTCTCGTTACCTGCTTCCACCCACAAGGGCAAACATTTTACCCTATCTTTCTCACGCCAATAAGGTGTCTTCGCGTCAAAACTACGAGCCATCATCTCACGCATTTCTTCATTCTCATCCTCCACCGGTGAAAAAGCATAATTCAAGCTGTGGTTGTCTTCACTATAAACCGCTACGCCCAACACATCAACGGGCAGCAACTCATTCACCGTCTCAAACATATCATTGACCAGACTTGCAGCAATATCCCGGTCGGCTCTTCCGTCAAGCAAAGAGGCCGAAAACACCTGCTTGTTGATTTCCAACACCTGTTCCAAGTTATAACGATAAATCAAACGGTGGCGGAAATACAGAATATAATATCCCACCAGCAATACCAACAAAATAACCACACAAAGAATGATAGCCACCGTCTTATTATTGGCAGAAAGCTGCATCTGGCGGCAATATTGCTCCAATGAGGTGTCCTCACTGATCTGTTTGTACAGCGCCGTATAAGCATTATTGTTATAACGATAAGCCTCCAGATTACCTAAAGCCAAAAAGGCGACTGCTGCCTCGTTGCGAACATCCAGCAAGGCATAGTAATCGGTATCAAAATGCCGGTTGAACCAATCTAAATCCGCTGCTACCCCCTCTCCTTCCAATTCCAACAAAGGCCCTTTGCTGCCCGAATACATAATATAATGCTTATTCAAACAATATAGAGCACTGTCCGCATAACACAATGCCTGTTGATATAATCCATCAATGTTACAATTGTAAACATCGTATGCATATTCATTCGCAACAGCCAATAATTTATCATATCGCTGAATGGAATCATTGACAGTGAGCTGTTCCGCTTTCCCATCTTTCTCCCTCCCCTCATTACATCCTGCCAGGACAGGAAGAAAAGCGACCAACACCAACATCAACGTTTTGCGCACTCCTTTGGGCAAACGGAAATAGAAACGGCTGCCTTTCCCCAATTCACTTTCTATCCGGAACAGGCAGACCCGGAATATCTCATTGGTCTTCTTATATTTATCAATAATGCCTTTGCAATTCATCAAACCGAAACCGTGACCTTTATTCTTCTGCAATTCGCTGACATTTTCGCTGGTCTGCAATCCGATTTTACCCGAATCATAAACTTTCTCACTCAGAATACGCTCCACATCTTCCTGTGAAAGTCCCGGACCGTCATCTTTCACCGAAATCTCCACGTAAGATTCCGTTTCCTGCGCATAAACAGAAACATTTCCTCCCGGCTGCGTATATTTACGGGCGTTTTCCGTCAATGTATTTATCATGAAAAGCGTCAGAGCCTTATCCGCTTTCACAATGGCGGCAGTCGGCTCTATGGTCAGAGTCTGTTGTTTCATCTCGAAAGTCTTACGCCCTTTTACCAGTACATCAAAAAGGGAATTCAACTCAAAATTCTCTATATTCAAACTCAGTGTCCCCTGCCGCATCTTAATCCATAAGGCCAGAATATCATTATACTCATTGATACGGGTAATCAGTTCGTCGATATAACGGTATTTGCTTTCTTTTATTTCTTCGTTCTGAATGTAGTTGTGTGCGGTTAGTTTATGCACTTCATTCATGATGCGGTCTATATAAGGCATAATGCCTGTGACAATAAACAGACAGGCTTTCTTCACCAGATTCTGCCGTTTATTCTCCGCCAAATGCTGTTCATGGACATATTGCTCCTTTTCCAGCCGTTTCCGTTCATCGCCCAACGAAATAAAAGCCAGTCCATTCTCCAGTGTCCACGAAATGTAAGGTGTAATGACCCTCATCAGTGCTTTATCATCTTTCTTCATTTTGTGCTCCGAATACAGGTGCACCTCGCCCAAAGGTTGTTCCCTGCCCGGAATATTCAAGATAAAACTTGTACAAATCCCTTGCCCCGGCACCTCATTCCCCTCTCCATTTTCAGCCACAATACGGAAGTCCGTCGCTCCCACCAACGAAAGGATATCCTCTTTCACCGAGGCAACTACCGCTTTTGTCACATCCTCTATCTCCCCCGCATCAATGGGTACGGAAGCCGTTATCTTACGGCATATTTCCAAAGTACGTTTCAACTTATCAATATAAAGAGCATTCCGCACACGCCATCTTTTATTCAATATCCAAAATAGAATGATAAGGACAACGATACCAATCACCACTACCACCAGAAGTCCGTTCAAGGCCTCCGATTCCTTTTCCAACGCATTATAACGGCTCTCCAATTCTTTGTCCTGGCGGGTGTAGTCCAAAATATCCAGATAAATATTACGATTATAATCCGACTGGGGTTTCATTCCTAACGCTGCATATGTTACACTCAATTGTTCACGGAAACGGGCAATCCATTCGGGAACACTTTTTATACCATCGTCATTAATCCATTCCAGTTCAATGGAAGTGGTAGCCATGGGAACATACGGACGTAGCCTGTCCATGGTATCCGTACAATGGTAATATTTCTCGTGATGCCGATTGACGTACCCCAGTGCTTCCGACAAGTAATGCAGCGCGTCTTCATACCTGCCTTGCTCGTTGCTGCACGACGCCAAAGTGCGGTATGTACCCGAAATCTGATACAAATCTCCATATTTTTTGAACAAATCCAAAGCCTGCCAGGCAAAACGCATGGTCAATTCCTCCCACGACAAGTCCTCGTTATTGATGGCACGCATCACATTGGGACGCCTTTCCATTATCAAATCGAAATTTTTCCTCTCTTTCAGCAATTCTGCCATTGCCTGAGATGCATTCGCCTCGAAATAGACATACCCGTATTCCCTGCTGATACCCAGACATTCTATCAGATAGTTAAACTCACCCAATACCACATCCTGCGGTGTATCCGCTTCATACATACCGCCAGACCCTTTCATATAATAATAATAGAGCAATTGGGCAGTATCACTTTCCAGCGCCTCGTCTACTTTTATTTCATTAATCGCCTCCAAAGACTGCTGTTCCTGCTGCAAATAATAGTAATAGATGGCAGAAGCAATGGAAAACTCGGAACGGGCATAATTAAGCCGCTCCAGCTCTCCGGGATCGGTTATAGCAGAACGGTCATCACTGATACGCTTCATACGCCGTAACGCACTGTTACGATAATCATAGAACTCCTTGTTCATGGCGGTACGCTGACAAATTTTCATCATACCGATATCTGCTATCAAACATTCCAATTCATTGTTTGATTCCTCATATACGCGAAGAAAAAGATCTTCGGCTTTTTCAAAGTCCATGTGGATAAAGGCGCAGAAACCCTGATTATTCAATGCCCCGGCACGCAGGGAGGGGAATCCATCCGCCAGTTTGTAGGCGTCATGCGCCGCTTTACACGCTGTGTCCAAATTTTTATAGCGCATACGATAAGAAAGCAAGTTCAAAGAATCCGCCTGACGGTATATAGCCATATCCTTCTTCTTTTCACAAGAAAAGAAAGTCCCTGCTATAATCAATAAAACCGCCCATACAGGCAATAGACACATATTCTTCATAAACATCCCTTCTCCTTTAGGTTAACCACCCACCAATAAAAATACAAAAATATCAATTATCCCCCGAAATAAAAGCAAAACCTGGTAGAAAATAAGAAAGCCACCCCGAAGGATGGCTTATAAAAATCTTTAAAAGACGAATGAAGGATTATTTAGAAGCTTCCAAAGATGCTTTTCTAAATTCTTTCATCAGTTTTTCCAATTCCAATGATGCTTTACGTGCGCGTGTTCCTGCAGCTTTGTTACCTTTTTCAATCTGCAATGCTGCATCAGACATAAAAGCTTCGTTCAATTCTTTGATTTTAGCAATTAATTCGTTCATGTTCTTTTTTTTATAAATTATAAAACGGTTCAAATTAAATTCTTTTTTGGCAATAAATCTCCTATCCATCTCTTTTTTTACGATTTTTCAACAGTTGATCCTCGTTTACAGGGTATTTCAATCCATAACAAACAGGCAATATTAAAACGCCCTCTTGAATTTACAAACGATTATCAGCTGAAAATATAAACAATCACTCCGGTTATCAACACATACGCCAATGCATATGGAATGGCGGATTTTAGGATTTCTCCTTCTTTTCCCTGTTGGTTTCCGGCAGAAGTGGCAATAGCGATACTTTGCGGAGAAATTATTTTTCCACCTGTCGCCCCCACCGTATTGGCTGCCGACAACCAGTCGGGACTTACTTGAATATGCCCGGCCACATTAGCCTGTAATTTGCCGAACAAAATATTTGAAGAAGTGTCACTGCCCGTAATAAAGGTACCCAGGCAACCTATAACAGGGGCAAACAACGGATAAAGACTTCCTGTAGCAACTGCCAAAGCAGTGGCTATAACTGAAATCATACCTGCCGTATCCATGATAGTGGACAAACTCACCAGACAAATTACCGTGATAAAAGTTTTCTTTAACTGCTTTACCGTATTCCAGAGTACAGCAAACAGCTCCCATATCTTGGCTCCCTGTATCAGCCCGCCGACAAACGTGCCTACAAAAAGTAAAACTCCCGCATGGGTCAGCCAAGAAACCGTATAATTCATAGTTGAATCATTAATCGGAAGACTGATACGGGTCACCCAATTATTTTCAAGTGTTGTACGTAAACCGGGAAACAACGGACTAGTCAGAACAATCAAGAACAAGATAAGAAGATAGATACTCCACGCGTTCAGTACCTCTAGCCCTTTCAATGTGCTTTTCCTTGCTTTTTCCTCTTTAGAAGCAGTCAGTTTGCCATAGGCCACAATAACAATGATGGATAAAATACTTCCAATAATAGCCGGAGATTCCGCCCCCATATAACGGGCGGCAACATACTGGCTGCCTAACGACACACCACCGACCAACAAAGACAGGAAGATATTTTTAGGTAAGGATCTTAACTTCGGATCGGTCAGGAACAGCAATACGAAAGGAATGAGAAACATCAGTACCGAAAGCTGCAACACGACATTGGCGCTTAGCACCAGCACATCCAGATTCGTTTCTTTCGCCAATACCAGGACCGGTGTACCAATAGCCCCAAAAGCAGTAGCCACACTATTGGCAATCAAACTGACTGTTGCCGAAAAGACCGGTTTGAATCCGAGACTGACAAGAATCGCCGCAGGTATAGCCACTGCCGTACCAAATCCTGCCATAGCTTCAAGCAAGCCGCCAAATCCCCATGTCAACAGCAATACCTGAATACTTTTATCGGTAGAAATAGAAGAAAACTGTTGCTTGATAATCTCCATTTTTTCAGTCTTCAATAAAACATTATAGCTGAATATCGCCATCAAAATAATAATCAGAATAGGAGAAACAGCTTTCAATGCACCATACAGAAAAGAAGACAGCAAATCGTTTACCGGAAAATGAAAGCCGAAAAAAGCAATCAGCATAGTAACGACAAGGGAAATCACACTACTTTTGTCACCGGACATTTTAAAAAACGCCATCAGGATAATCAATAACAATACCGGAATAATAGCAAGGACTAGATTCATAACCATTGTATTTAAGTTAAAGAAACGGTATCCATAAACTCTTTAAATTAAGCCTTTGAAATCCCACTTCCGCAAAGATGCTTTTTTTAATAACAAAAAAGAATCCTATTTGGATTAATGATCTATCCTTTTTTATCAGTAAAAATAAAGTAATGCCAGAAGCCTGTATAATGTATCTTTACACAAACCTCCGGCATACACTTTTTATCTATATATTGATTTTATATTGTAGTAATATTCCTTATTCTATATATAGTATATCTTATTAAATTCCAGCTAATGCCTGATCCAAATCGGCCAGCAAATCATCTATATGTTCCGTACCTATTGATAAACGCACTGTCCCCGGATAAATACCCTGTTCCGCCAATTCTTCCGCATTCAACTGGGAGTGAGTGGTACTGGCAGGATGGATAACCAATGACTTCACATCGGCGACATTGGCCAATAAAGAAAAGATTTCCAAACTATCGATGAAACGATGTGCTTCTTCCTGACCACCTTTCACTTCGATAGTGAAAATAGAACTAGCTCCATTGGGGAAATAACGCTGATACAGAGCATGGTCAGGATGTTCCGGCAAGGAAGGGTGATTTACTTTCTTGATCTTCGGATGATTTTTCAAATGCTCCACCACTTTCAACGCATTCTCTACATGACGTTCCACACGCAATGAAAGTGTCTCCAATCCCTGCAACAGAATAAAAGCATTAAACGGACTGATAGTTGCACCGGTATCACGCAATAAAATAGCACGAATACGGACAGCATAAGCAGCCGGACCTGCCGCCTCTACAAAACGCACCCCATGATAGCAAGGATCCGGTTCTGTCAGTTGAGGGAATTTACCTGATGCCACCCAGTCAAATTTACCTGAATCAACAATCACGCCACCCAGTGAAGTTCCATGACCACCAATAAATTTTGTAGCGGAATGTACCACAATATCTGCTCCGTGCTCGATGGGACGAATCAGATAAGGAGTACCAAAAGTGTTATCAATAATCAAAGGTATGTGATGGCGATGTGCTATTTCCGCCACAGCCTCTATATCTATAATATTCGAATTAGGATTCCCCAAAGTCTCGATAAACACCGCCTTTGTATTCTCCTGAATAGCTTTCTCAAAATTAGAAAGATCACCAGGGTCCACAAATGTAGCAGTCACACCATAAGTCGGCAACGTATGCGCCAGCAGGTTATAAGTACCTCCGTAAATAGTCTTTGCAGCTACAACATGATCACCTGCACGAGTAATGTTCTGAAACGCATAAGTAATGGCAGCAGCCCCGGAAGCTACCGCAAGTCCTGCCACTCCCCCTTCCAATGCAGCCACACGTTGTTCAAAAACACCTTGAGTGGAATTAGTCAGACGCCCATAAATATTACCCGGATCTTGTAAACCAAAACGTGCGGCTGCATGTGCCGAGTTATGAAATACATAAGATGTAGTCTGATAAATGGGAACTGCACGAGCATCCGTAGCCGGGTCTGGCTGTTCCTGTCCTACGTGAAGTTGTAATGTTTCGAAATGTAATTTCTTTGTAGCCATAATCTTTATCTTTTTAGAGTTATATATTTCTGTTTTTACCTGTTGCAAAGGTATTAAAGGCAGTTATATCAAACAAGATATACTAAAAATAAAGAAAATAGAGCTACAATTATCACTATTTATAGAACAAATATTCTATTTACAAACGGATTATTACCTCCTGGAAGAAAATTATTCTTTGGCGACATCTAACAAAATAAAGTGACGGCCGATTCACATCGACCGCCACCAGACAATTAATACACACAATACGATTAATACAAAAAATCACTCATGATCATGTTCCGTTTCAGTACCTCCGTCCGCACTCAAGACAATATTACGAGCCACTTCTGTCTGATTGCCCGCCGCATCGGTACACCATACCATCAGATGATAATCTCCGGGAGCAGCATCGGCCGGAATAACAATATCATGATGATGTACTTTTGTATTCTTCAAACCGGAAACATCATATACCTTGTCAAAAGTAAAAGCTGTGTTTTTCTCTCCGGCTGCCCGGGAATCATGTCCGTGGTGGTCAAAATTATTATGAATATTGATTTTATACGATCTCAACATCACATCATCTGACAGATTCATTTCAAAATGTACCCCTTTCCCATTACCAATTTTCAACACCGCTCCCTCTTCGGGTTCTATCAAATCGATCACGGGCTTTGTTACATCCCCTTTTTCATCATTATCACACGCAGGCAGACAAACAGAGCATATAGCCAAAAGGCTGATTACAAGAAAATAAAATTTTGTTTTCATTTTAATAATTGTTTAAATGGTACTTTAATCGAAATCTGAAAGCTTCTTCCCGGTTCAGGGATTTCCACTTTCCTATAAAAACTCAAATGATTGTAATATTTCACATCCGACAAATTACGAATGCCCAAAGATATTTCAATATCCGCCTTGGCCATAGGTATATGAATACTTCCACCCAGATGAATCAAACAAGCTCCGGGTGTGCGGTCTTCATTCCTCGCTATACGGTTCTGCGAAGCTATACTTTGAAGTTCAGCATACAACTGAAAATCCTTTTTATTCCATGTCAGAATATTACGCATGGATACAGGAGGTGAAAAACTTAAAGCCGTATGTTCGTCACGATTATAAGTATAGACATACTCACCGACTAAACGATAATTAAAATGGCGTAGAAAATCCATATTGAAATTTATCTCACCACCCATGAACAAAGCACGTGCGCCACTATATTGATAAATCTGTCCAGCATGGGGCAATACAGACCATTCTCCCATAGGGCGCAAATAAATATAATTATCAAACCAACTGGCAAAAGATGAAACAACCAGTTCCATTTTTTTATAAGCCAAGGTATAGGAAGCATCAATCTGCCATCCTTGTTCCGAAGAAAGAGTGGCATCCCCTTTTTCATGACGGAAAGTTCCGTGATGCACTCCGTTGGATGCTAATTCATTGACTCCCGGCAAACGGAAGCTACGTCCCACATTCATCTTCAGAAGATGACCGGCAGCGGGTGTCCACACTACTCCCGCCGAACAGGAATAATTACCATAAGCCCTGTCCACCGGATAACTTCGCCAACGATATGCCTGTATTACCTCTTCTTCATATCCCTGTCTGTGCAGATACTCCACCAAATAAGGATCTTCGAATGCCGTTATATCAATCCTTCCCCGATCATAACGTATCCCACCAGTTACAGACAACTGATTATCCAATCGGAAAGTCGTCAGCCAAAAAGCTCCGGTAGTAAAACGCTTGTATTCCGGTAGCAGAAAAGAATATCCGCCAATCGCATTTTTCTGTATCTGCATATTCCACCCTGCCATATGCTCCCAGGAAGAAGAACTGGACAACCGCAGCTTCAAAGAGGAGCTGAATGTATGCAGTTTGAACACCAGTTCCCTATCCGGATCCTTTGCAGGCATCACCTGAGTGTCATAATGGGTATGGAAAGCACTCCATTCCTCCCGATGATTGAACTGATAGCCGAAATCACCTGAAAGTTGTATCCCATTCCAAAGATACTGTTGATGCGTGGTTACTTTAAGATGGTTCACTTTGCTATAAGGCAATTCAATATTACGGCTGTTCTCATCATCCTCCAAACGGGAAATATCAGGAATGCCATGAGCACCGGGAAAGAAGCCCATCTTCTGATAAACATTGCTCACAGCAATATTCATCTGATAAAACTTCTTTCTATAATCTCCCATGACAGAAACATTGCGCTCGAACCCAGCGGTGTTTTTCAGCTTACGACCGTAAACAGGCACCAACTGAGTAAGATATACAATGGTATCGACCGGTACATGATAATCTCCATAGTGCTGTTCTGAAAAACGTACTCTGACCAGCCATGCATTCTTCTCAATACCTAGCATCAGTGAACCGCCCACAGTGCCGTTCACTGATTTTCCCAATAAGGCAGCCTCACCAAAAAATCGGTTCTCTTTTTGTGGAAGCAAAGGAAGGATTTCGATGACACCTCCCATCGCATCACTGCCGTAGAGCAGTGAAGACGGACCTTTCAGAATCCGTACCTCGTCTACATTAAAAGCATCAATTTCCAGTCCATGGTCGGCCCCCCATTGTTGCCCCTCTTGTTTTATTCCATTTTCGGATACGGCAATACGGTTGAATCCCAAACCACGAATCATAGGTTGGGAGAATCCCGCACCAATATCCATCGAGTGTACACCGGGAACATTTTTCAAAGTCTGTACCAAATTACCGGTAAAATGCCGGTTCAAATAATCTTTCTGAAACAACTCGAGTGTCAGGGTAGTCTTTTTCTCCTGAGCATGTCGGTAAGATCCAGTCACCACCACTTCGGATAAATCCACACTTTTAATCGTATCAGAAACTACCTGTGCATTTGAAAACAAGGTAAAAAACATTCCCAGCGTACCCGAAACATATCTGATACGCATAAATTACAATCATTTGATGTTGTGAATAAATAAAAGATACTATGTGAATCAGCAAACGGGAGGCGCACGCAGATAATAAGGATAAGATTTAACCTGACAAACCTTATCCACTGTTATTTCCGGCTGATAATCAAAAACCGGAAGAACAATATGAAGTTGTAATGTTTCAACTTGTGTAAAAGGTGAAAGTGTGAAATTGCACACGGGACACTGATGAGAGGAATCATGAGAATTCCCACTATCAGAATGGCAAACGGCATCTTCTTCATGGTGGTGAAAAGTCTTCACCATGAAAAATGGCATAAGCGTCATTAACAACAGCCATGCTATAAAAATCCTGCCTTTTGCGTTTTCTCTCATTTTTGTGTTCAGTAAGACCACTACAAAAATAGAAACAAATAACAAACTCACAATAACATTTTATATTTATTATTAGTTTCATCCACTTTTTACCTACAAATGGGTATGTATACAAAACCGAGGTAACTTCCCAGTCACCTCGGTCACGACAGATCTTTATTTTCTAGAACAGCCTACAATCCGGTCATCCTAAAAAAGAGTAACTACTCCGTAAATAACAGCAGCCAATATTCCACTGACAGGAATAGTCAACACCCAAGCCGTCATCAGGCTTCTTGTTATTCCCCACCGGACGGCTGAAAGACGCTTAGTAGCGCCCACTCCGATAATAGCTCCTGTAATGGTGTGGGTTGTACTTACAGGTATTTTCAAATATTCTGTCAGATACAATGTAAATGCGCCAGCAGTTTCCGCAACAACTCCCTCCAAAGGAGTTACTTTGGTAATCTTAGTTCCCATGGTTTTCACAATCTTCCATCCGCCTGACATTGTTCCTAAAGAAATGGCAGTAAAACAAGAAAATGCCACCCAATCCGGCAAATCATTGATACTATTTATTCCCATTCCTAACCCTTCCGAATGAGCAGCGATCAGGGCAGCAGCAATAATACCCATTACCTTCTGGGAATCATTCAGTCCATGCCCTATACTGAACAAAGCCGAAGAAACAAGCTGCAATTTCTTAAACCACATCTCAGCCGTATTCGGATGTGCACGACGACAAATGTGAAGGACAAGCAACGTGAATCCAAAAGCAACAACCATCCCTATAAATGGTGCCAAAAAGATAAAAACAGCAATCTTCAAAATAATATTGAGCTGAATGGCATCAAAACCATGAGCCATAATAGCAGCACCAGCAAAACCTCCGATCAGCGTATGCGAAGAAGAAGAAGGAATCCCCTTCCACCATGTAAACAGATTCCAGACAATAGCTGCAATAACCCCCGAAAGAATAATCGGCAAGGAAATATACTGTTCCACTACTGTCTTGGATACAGTATTGGCTATTCCGAACCCTCCGATTATACATTTAGCAATAAAGAATGCAACAAAATTAAAAAATGCCGCCCATATCACCGCTTGGAACGGAGTAAGAACCTTGGTTGACACAATGGTGGCTATTGAATTGGCTGCATCATGAAATCCGTTAATATAGTCAAAAATCAAAGCCAACGTAATAATAATCACTAATAATTCCATATTGTACCTTCTGCTTTTATGCGTATTTCACAATCAGGTTTCTCAAGATTTTTCCTACCCGTTCTGCCGCATCGGTCGTTTTCTCCAATTCATGCATTATCTCCTTGATCTTAATCAGTTCTATGCAATCCTTTTCTTCCTCAAATAGTTTCTTAACAAAGAGTTCATATACATCATCCGCCTGATTCTCTATGTCATGCAATTTTGTACAACATGCTCTTAATTCAGTAGGCTTTTTACGGAAAATTTCCAATTCGTCCATTGCCTTACTTATATAAACAGCCGCTTGCTGTATCAACAAACTTAACTCTTTTCCACTATTAGCAATGGGATGGGGATTATAGATCGTGATACGTTTGGCGCAACTGTTAATCCCATCTATTACATCATCCATAGTTGATGCCAAATCGTGAATATCCTCACGATCAAAAGGGGTTATGAAAGTTTTTCCCAATTCGTCAAAAATTAAATGAGTCTGCTTGTCACCTTCACGTTCCATATCTTTGATGCGTTTGTAATAGTCCTCTCTCTCTTCCGGCTTATCATGCTGCATGCTTTCTACCAATAAATCCGATGATGAGGTCAGGATTTCAGACAAACGTTTCAACATAGGGAAAAACTTAGGTTCTTGAGGTGTAAATCGACTAAAAAAAGAATTTTTCATAAATGTAATTTGAATAAATTGTTTTTGATATGTTTGATTTTAGTAATGGCGAGTTTTCCACTTATTCCTGCCTACTTCTATAACGGCAGGCAATATAGAAACGACAATAATAGCCACAATCAGCAATTTCAGATTTTTCTGTACAAATGGAAGATCACCGAAAAAATAACCGGCATAACAGAAAATACCAACCCACAAAGCTCCCCCTATCAGATTATACACCATAAAATAATAATAATGCATTTTGCCCATACCTGCTACAAAAGGAGCAAATGTACGGACTATAGGTACAAAACGGGCAATAATGATGGTCTTTCCTCCGTATTTTTTATAAAATTCATGTGTTTTTTCCAAATGACTTTGCTTAAATATACGGGAATCGGGATTATTGAAAAGTTTATTTCCAAAAAAGTGTCCTATCATATAATTACAGGAATCGCCCAGCACAGCTGAAAGAAATAAAACCAAAGCGAGAATATTAACTTCCAAAGGCATATCGGGCAAAGCCGAAATAGCTCCCGCGACAAAAAGCAAAGAATCTCCGGGGAGGAATGGAGTGACAACCAATCCCGTTTCGCAAAAAATGATTATAAACAGTATGACATAAGCCCAAGTATGATATTCTTGAACAATATCTATCATATATTGGTCAATGTGAAGTATAAAGTCCAATAAAAATTCCATTATATATTAGTTATTAACATATAACACCGTTCATAAAAGGAACAAGCATCCACCCCAGTTCCCATTATGAAAATATAAAAACAAAAAAATATAAGATATAAAAAACAGACCTTGCCGAGAAGAAAAAATAAACTAAATAAGAATACGCCTCAACTGATAAATATAGTATTCACAGGAATATTGAGTAAAATAAAGAATAGGTGAAAAAGAAATTTGCTTTTCTTCAGGAAGAAGTACTTTCAAGAATCTGGCCAACTTGGCTATGACGGAAGCAGAGGAATGAGTTCGCAGAATTTTAGAAGAGCACAAGGTGCGAAAAGAAAAAGAGGTAGCTGTCCCGCCGATACCGACTTTATAAAAATGGTAGCTTTCATTATTTATCTCTTTTTTTTCCTGCCCATTATTACTTTCAGATATGTTACACAACGCCACCGCACTGTTTTCCAAACCAACTGTACGAACCACATCGTGCTCCTGTCCGCTATCAAATGCGGAACCAAAGCCCGCCAACAGGCATACACCTAACAAGATATAAAAAAGATATATATACTTTGTCATAGCAACTGCAAAGATAAAAAGTATTTTTGAGAGATAAAATCATTCTGCCCTTTTCTTGCATTCTCCGACAAAAAAAAGAATATAACCCTGTACTACATTTCCCGAAAATTTCTCCGGAATCTAAGATAAATGCAATATATTTGTATTGACAGATATGAAAATAATATCAACCTCTTGAAAGAATATTATTCTATGAGTACTTTAGAGAAACTTGACAAAGTAGATTTGCAGATACTACGTACCTTGCAAGAAAATGCCCGACTGACCACCAAAGAACTGGCTGCACGGGTAAGCCTTTCCTCCACTCCGGTGTTCGAACGCCTCAAACGATTGGAAAATGGAGGATATATAAAAAAATATATCGCTGTATTGGACGCTGAGAAACTAAACCAAGGCTTCGTGGTATTTTGCAGTGTCAAGCTAAGAAGACTGAACCGGGACATTGCTGCGGAATTTACACGGATAATTCAGGATATCCCTGAAGTAACAGAGTGCTATAACATATCAGGCAGTTATGACTATTTGCTTAAAATACACTCCCCTAATATGAAGTATTATCAGGAATTTATCCTCAATGTCTTGGGCACGATTGACAGTTTGGGTTCACTGGAAAGCACCTTTGTAATGAATGAAGTAAAACATGAATATGGGATTCACATTTAAGTAAATCCCATCCATCCTCTCTCATCAATACCATTTTTTACGCTTAAAATAGAAGTAGATAACTGCTACTAGTATCAACATCAATGTCCATGCAAATACATAGCCATACCGCCATCCCAGTTCAGGCATCCATTGGAAATTCATTCCCCAGATTCCTGCCAGAAAAGTCAACGGAATAAATATAGTAGAAACAACAGTCAGCTGTTTCATGATGCTGTTCATCCGTCGGTCATTATTGGAAAGGTAAATATCTACCAAAGCTGAAATCATGTCACGGCAACCATCTAAAGTTTGCAATACAAACTGCAAATGATCATTGACATCATTAAAGAAAGGACGGCTTGCTTTGTGCAACAAATCATTATCGATCGGATGCAACAACTTGCTGATTTCCTCCTTTAATGGTAAAATACATTTCTTTATTACACGAAGATTACGACGGTATTGCTGTATATTTTCAAAACCGAGCATATCAGCCTGTTCCGGCGAAAGCAATTGCTCTTCTAAATCCTCTAATCCGTCTTCCAATTCCGAAATGATGGATATAAAGCTGGCCATCACACTGTTTAGAATAACACTGAGCAGGAAATCAGACTGCCGGCTACGTATTTTCAACACATTCTTTTCCAATGCCGTATTTATATCATTCAGAAAGTCTGTTTCCTTTTCCATAAAAGTCAACAGATAATTTCCACCTTGCACAATGGCTATTTGTTGTGGTACATAGCCATCATCATTAGAAAAAAGTAACTTCAAAATCACTACATTATATGTATCATGCTGTTCTATCTTGGTCTGATGGTCGGAGTTCAAAATATCTTGTATCGTCAAAAAGTCGACATTAAAATTCTGACAGACATGCTGTATAACCTCCGTATTCTGAAAGCCATGAATTTGTATCCAGTTTATAGCATTCTTATTCAAATAAGGGATTAAACTATCTATATCTTTCCCATCCTTCATACAAATACTTTCAGCATTATAACTGCACAAATGCAGATGCGTAGGGGTACAACTGACACCAATATAAGCAAGTTGCTCACTTAGTAAATTATTCTTCGCCATAGTTTCAGTAATGAATAATACAAATATAATTCTTTTTTAAAAGTTCAACTGTGTTCTCTACAAAAAAGAAAAGATTCCCCCAAGTTTTCAAACTGATCCCCGTTTAACTCTCGGTTTAACTGAACCATGTAAACCAGCACAATTTGGGCATAAAAAAAGAGAGCTACTTTAGTGTAACTCTCTGATTTTCAAGTGATCCGCTTGGGGCTCGAACCCAAGACCCCAACATTAAAAGTGTTGTGCTCTACCTGCTGAGCTAGCGAATCAATCCTTTATTATTGCTATTCTTCCGAATTGCGAGTGCAAAGGTACAGTTTATTTTTGTATCTGCAAACATTTCTAGAACTTTTTTCTAAAAAAAATGCATTTTATCCATTATTCATTCATTGCAATTAAAACTTCCATGTATTTCCGCCAACAGTTTCCAAGCCCTTGCACTATTTCACAATAATCTCTTCTACAGGCTGTTTCAACTCCTTATCCAATGGATACGACTGATACTTCACTTTATCAAAATCAATCTTCTTCATACTAATACAACGAATATTGTTATTGTATGCTGTTTTATAATACACTTTCCTGTTTGTCAAATCAATAGCCGAAGTCCATTGTGTGGCACTAGGAATATCAGGTGCTTTCCCTAACGCATGTTCTATACCGATAGGAATATCAAAATTATTCAGGATATGAAAGCTTTGTAATATAGCGTCATACGCTGTAGGACACACCGGAGCTGTTGCCTTATAAAACGCTACACGAACAAAACGGGATGGAGGAGTAACATCACCTGGAATGCCATGAAATCCGGCACCTGCGCCAAAAGGGAAAATAGTCACCCCACCCCATTGCTGTGGAGTGACAGCTCCCGGATATAGATTTACATAATTATTCAAGTTAGTCACCTGCCATGGAAAATCGGGAGAATTGGTGAGTACTCCTACTTTATTTTCATAAAAATAAGGAACACCACCTACAAATTCCAACACCATTTGATTTCCTTTAGCATCGCCAATGCGCCAATGTACCGTAGAACTTTTACCAGGTTTATCAAGAGACACCACCTTCACCCCTTCTATAGCTTCTCTCACTTCGTCTATAGTAGCAAATTGGGAAAGCATCCAGTTCACCACCTGCAAATCCGACAAAGTAATTGCATTTTGAGCCTCATCATATTCTTCATACTTCCCATAATGGGGAAAATAAAACAATCCAGCCGAAAGCCCTACTTCATTCAGTCCTTCAGCCACAAACTCTTTCTGAATGATAGCCAGTCCTACCAGACCATATTTAGCCCGAAATCTCAAGCCATTTACACCCGTTGGAGTATAAGATACCAAATCCTGTCCTCTGGGAACAATAACATATTCACTCGGAAGATAACTGTCCCCCCACTCTATAGTACGTGCCTGCACATATCCGCCATCTTCAGCGAGGAATGAAATACCGGTACATGCCGATCCGCTTGCAATGCCTGTCAGCAATAAGGCCAAAGCTATCAAAATCTTTTTCATAACCATTTTAAATCTATTTATGATAGTAAGAACAAAGCATCGGACATTTTAGTTCTTGTTTACGCAACAAAGATAACCAAAGCCATCAAACAATGTTCCGGCACTGATTGCCATACAAATAGATAAGAATAGAAAAACAAAAGGAGTGACAAGTTCCCAATCGAGTATATACAAAGAAGTAGGAGGTGAATTTACAAAACACACCTCCTTACCCTTAAATTATTTATTCAGCAAACAATTTACTACATCTTTCTCCCGTTCTTTAGGTAATACGGTCAAGCCAACCACCGTCCCCCCTTTTAGAACAGCCTCTACAGTAGTCTGTCCTGTAGCATGCAATTTGAAATGCACATCCCAATCTTTGGGCCAAGCAGGAAACAATAAAATCTTTCCATCGGCTTCCTGCAACAGCATTTCCTGCATACCTATCATACCGCTGCCTCCCCAGTTATGATCAGGCGTCCAGTCATAGCCCGGTCCCCAAAAAGCAGGGAAACGATGAGGCCCGTTTGCCATTTTCTCTAAGGCAAGTTGTGCAGCCTCCTCGGTCATACCCAGACAAGCCGCCCAGATATTATCTTGTTTCCATCCGATATGTGAACGGAATTTCTGTGCATCGGGATCATATAGATAGGTATTACGGGCTATTTCCAGACCTTCCTTCCCCACTCCATACATACGCCAGGGAAATACAGCATAAAGCTGGGGAGTTTCTATATTGTTCACCCGTTCCCAAGCCTGTGCTGGAGCAATCATTTCCTTCCCATCCACTATGCGCAAAGGGATCTCAGGAATACGTGCCAGCATGTCCGGTTTACGTCCGTAGGTTTGTAAAACAGAGCGCAGCGCGGCAATGGTTGAGGATGGATTATAAGCCATCTTATAAGTTTCACAAGCCGATCCCGGATAAATCACCAGTTTGCCGTTACCATCTAAATCCTTACGTCCACGCTGTAATGCCAGTTGACGATAATGCTCATCAAAGAAATTAAGTGAGCTTTCTATCAAAGGGATATAACGGCTGATATCAGCCTCATTATAACGTGCCGTTTCCAGTATCATCTGACAAAATTCAAGAACCGTATCCCATTCGTATTCCAGCCATGCATTATATTCCAACCCCCTGTCATAGCTTTCAGGACGTTTAAAGCCATACTCGGCAGGATTGGGCAGACCGAAGTTCTCCATTTGTTCGGTGAAACAGGCACCGGCATGTCCCCAATAGGTACGGGTACGTGCTTCGGCTGTCGGCAACAAACGCAGATAAAAGTCAAATTGTGATTTCATCAAGTCAAAGTCACCGCTTTTCAGCATGGGCCAATAAACCAGACGCTGATTCTGTGCAGTCATGGTTCCTCCTCCCCATTTCCGGAAATCAGGGGTAAATTCCATTTTCTGATCTACATACATAGGATCAAAAGTAAACAGTCCCCCGTTAAACTTGGTAGGCCACTGACTATAGGCGTTACATCCCAACATATAGCGGAACAGTGTATAGTTACGGATAGCATCTCCCGCTTCACCTTCCCCCTCAATAAAGCTACGTTTCCAAAAATCATTCCACCAACGGCGGGTAGCCTGTTTGTCTTTGGATACATTTATTTCCTTCTCAGTGCGGGCCAAGGATGCTTCCCATGCAGGAACCGTACTTTGTTCCGTATTCAGAACAATCCGTGCAGACTGCTTATAAGTAGGTTTCTTGCTTTTGTACATCCATGCCAGATACTCAGTACCTGCATAATGTCCACGGCGTGTACCGTTATAAACCAGATTATCACCTGATAAACGCCCCCCAAAAATCAAATTCTTCAAAGGATTATACAGTTGTTCCTTCACTTCATTCATTCCCTGCTGGTCCACTACAATATCAAAAATAGTACGTTCAGGATTGCGATGGAAAAAAGTAAAATTATCTTCTTCCACACAGACAGAGTCACGCCTAGTCATCAATCCATCAGGAATGGCCCATTTGTAAGAGCATTGCTGCCCTTCCCCTTTACGCATCGGACGATCTTCATAACGCCAGCTTTCAAAATTCACACGCATGGAAGTCAGTTCCTTCGTTTTCACCTCAACATGTACCACAGGATGAAACACATCCACCCAAATAATTAGAGTGGCATTATCACTACTTACGCTGACATAGCCATCATTAAGATGCAGAGTCTGCCGAAAAGAAGCCGTTCCGGCAAAAGGGTTCGGAGTGAGCCTCACACGAAACCGACCCTGCTTCAGCAGACAGTTATTCTCGTCAAAAGAACCACTACGACTAAGGTAGAACAGAACATCGTCATTCTCTACCCATACATTCATGCCGATATCACCACCCCCGCAAGGCATGGACTCTGAAGCATTCCGGCTTTGAGTATTCCAAACCAAATTGGCAGGCTGTCCCCACAGAAACTGCCCGCCAATAAACACTAATAATAAAAACGTAAAGATATTCTTCATTTTTTTCTGTTTTTACCAGTCATCGGAACGGAAAGACGATACAGGTAAATCTTCACCAAACAAATCTCCCTCCACATAATTCTCGAAGCCATAACGAACTGCCACCGGATGAGGTACTCTCTCGCTCTTTACAAGCATTTTACTTCTCTGTATCCACGCTTTAGCAGGATAAAAAACCCGATCTTTACCTGCAACCTGAAAGTTATATGATTCAAAACGGTCTTTACAATTTATCCACATCGGTGCCCGATCAAAACTGACTATTACCGTATCATTCTTTACTTCCATTCCTGTATAGTAAGGACTTTCGGCCGTAACACCTTTCATTCCGTAAGTTTTTACCAATGCCAAACGCGCCAGACGTTCTCCTGCCACCTTCTTTTTACCCGGATGAATCCCCGTTTTCATTCCTGCGTCCAACAATACAGCCATACCACTATTGCCCACCCGGTGTTCTACCATAGCTTGTTGTTCGCGAAGATAAGCAGAATTTATCACATTCTTGCCAGGCTCAGTAATAATTCCATAATCATAAGGTGCAATTTGACAATAATAGAAGGGAAATTCCCCTTGCTGCCATTCTTCGCGCCACCCGCGTATCAGTGCACTGAACATATCGGCATAAGTAGAAGCCCGGTTATAGTTATCTTCCCCCTGATACCAGATAACTCCACGCATGGCTAATCCGATGAGCGGATGAAGCATACCGTTATAGAGTACAGTCGGAGTACGGTTCTTTGACTTGATATCGGCTTCCGATTGGGGAATCTTTGCTTCGGGAAATGCCTTCAACCAATCCGAATGCATCCAGGCTTCACAGGCAGAACCTCCCCAAGAAGCCACAATCAAACCCACAGGTATATTCAACTGCTGTTGTATCATCCGACCGAAGTAATAAGCAGTAGCACTAAACTCACGCACAGTTGCCGGAACAGCTTCCTGCCAGGTTCCCACCACATCTGTTTTCGGAGTAAAAGAGGAAGAACGCTTTACGGTGAACAGGCGGAGTTGCGGATTACGGCTGTTCATCACATCTGTATTGCTATTCTCCACCGGCTGGTTTTTAAAACCTTTCATGGGCATTTCCATATTACTCTGACCGGAGCATAACCATAATTCCCCCATCAGGATATCACGTATTTCGGTCAGCTTTCCATCATCAAAAGTGATCGTGTAAGGGCCTCCGGCAGAGGGGGTGGATAAAGCAAGTTTCCACGCGCCTTTTGCATCGGCGGTGGTTTTATAGGTTTGTTTATCCCAACTTGTTGTAATTTTCACCGGTGCATTGGGAGTAGCTGTTCCCCATAAATTGGCACGAGTCTGCTGTTGCATCACCATGCCGTCTGAAAAGAAAGCGGGCAATTTCACTTCCGCATTTGCCGACAGGCAAGTCAACCATGCCCAAGCAATGCCCAGTAGTAGTTTCTTATTTTTCATGTTATGTGTGATTAGCATTATTCTTTAGTTCTAAAAAACTCGCAAGGTCCCATCCATCCGGCAGGTAACAAACCATCTCCGGGCAGACGGAATTTTGCATTCGTCCATATCCCCTCAAAAGGCGCTTTATCCTGATCTGCCCCACGGAGCGCATTCGCCCAGGTATTCACCACCTCCACTTCCAAGACATTGGTTCCGTTACGAAGCGCATCGGTAATGTCCACTTCGTATGGAGCTGTCCAAGCCGTACCGCATGCAATGCTGTTGACACGTACAGTCGCTACATTGGCTACTTTACCCAACCGAAGAATAATTCTTCCGTCCTGTTCATTCTTCCATCTGAATAGCCCTCTGTAAGTGGCATGTCCGGAATAATATTTTATTTTTTCATCCTCTTCCTTACTCCAGTCAAATAATACCGGACGAGTGACAGTTTTGCGCACGGAAGGGAATGTTACTGTCCATTCCTTGATCGATATGGATACAGGTTCCCTTTCGGTCCGTTCCGGAGAAACTTCTGAAGATTCTTTGGGAAATACGACAAATACAGAGCCATTGGCAGGCAAAGACAAAGCGACTTCGGTACGGCCGTCCAATTCTTTCCATTGTGCCGGACGGGTAATGGTTCCTGTTACCGCATTCCACAATTCAGGCGTGCGCCCTGCAATGCGGAAAGAAGCGTTGAATGTACGCAAACTGTCCACCTGATTAGCCACAAAATAAATCTCATACTCTTCCCCGCTCCGATGAGTATATGCCACATCAGCAGGAAGAAGTACATCCCGTTCCACACCGAAAGAAGAAAAATCATCTTCCCGATAAGGCAATTGCGGAATAATGACACCTGCCGCGCGGAGTTCCTCTACTTTTGCCTGTGCCTCAGGAGACAACGGCAGGTTATCAGGATTCATAGGACGGGCTGTAGGAAACACCAATACTTTATAAGAAGCTCCTCCCGGAAGTACCATTCTTCCATTCTCCGCTTTTGCCAAACGTAACAGAGCGTCTTTGTTAAAAGAATCGTAGGCATAACCACGCATCGGGTTCACCCAGTCTTCGGGATCGGCCATGTTTGCCGAATGGGTAACACCGACAGGACGCACACGGGTGGGTTGACCTTCATTAGCCAGCCGAATCCGTTCGCTTTCCACCCGTTCGGCTCCATAGATACCGGGAAGCATCGAAACTAACCGTTCGGGCAAAATGGAACGTCGCGGCATCTCTTCACCGGTAAAGACGGCGATATCAGCCACCGGATGACCGTATTGCAACAAAGTCTGGCAACGGGTGATGTAATCTACAAAAGATTTCCCTTCCTCCCACCAGGTCTGGTCGCGCTGGAAGAAGAGTCCGATGCCGTCCAAGGTCATACCTGGACGGCAGTTCATCCAGGGATTATGGGTATAGACATGAAAGAAGAGCTTATTGATACCCAGTGCATAGTTACGGTCCAGCAAAGGTTTCAGCATGGCAGGGTCTTCATCCCATACGCCACGAATTTCAGTAAAGCCTTCGGCCTGGATAATATTCTTTCCATAAATATGCGCGCCACTGATGGCATCCAGCATATCATTGGGTTTATCGTGCGTAGGACTGTTCAGCCAAAATTCCCCCATAGGCAGATCCACTTTCTGATAATGCATCAATCCGTCACTGACCATAGTAGGAGCTACGCACTCGGCAGAGAACCGGCAATCGTATTGACGGGCACAGTCTGCCAATACAGTGTAGAACACATCAGTCACCAGTTCTCCGATGGTGGTACGGACATCCCGCAATATCTGTTCACTGTGGGCGGCGCTTTCCATCGGAATACCTGCCAGCAAAGGAAGATAAGGCATCAAATCATATCCACGGCGTTTCTTAAATTCCGCCGCGAAGTTATCACTCCAGTTCTGACTGCCACACTCCCAACTGTCTACGTGCATATATTTCAATACACGGCGTGCCACGGCTTCATCCGTCTTTTTGAACATTTCCGCAAACCAGTTCGAGAACTGTTTCTGAACAGCCTTGGTGCTGAACTTGTCGCATTCCAATCCTTTACCACCTCCGGCAGTAGCATTCACATGTCCGGTTGCCGTATGTCCCATGCGGAGAATACGCCATTTACCTTCGGGTAAACGGGCGGTCAGCCTGCCCTGATACAAAGGGAGATTGATCAACTCATCCGGCTGCACACAAGCCGCATCGGGTATTTCCGTCGAAGTAGTAGCAGTAGCCACACGCCACACCAGTCCTGCTTTTCCCTCCCACTGATGAATACGCGGAGCCGTATGAAGGACTATATCATTGATTTTCAAATTCGGTTTCCATTTGGCTGCATCCAGATCCTCACTACCCGGTTCGCTTCCCACGGGAGTCCACTCAAAACGGAAGTAACGGGCGGTAACAGGGGGGATGGCATGAGTAGACTGGAAATCCGTATTCTGCCATCCCTGCCGGGCAGGGACCAGTTGCTTCACTGTTTTGAACGTCCGTCCGTCCTCACTGGCCAATACTTTCAGGCGATGTGCCTGGTAGTTATTTCCTCCCAAAATAATTTCCACATTGCTGCAAGTCACAGGTTCTGCATATTCATACTGAATCCAACAAGGATAAGAGGAACGGAAAACTCCTTTCTCATCTCTGTTCACAGCTTTGGATTCATCTTTGATAACAGCCGATTTCAAATTACCGAAAGTTACCTTCGGCTTCAATGAAGTATCCTCAGGCTGACGCTCCAATGGAATGGCGTAGGTAACGATATCTTCATAATAGCCATCCAGTGCTTCGGGCATGGGCAAAGTCAAATTACGAATATTCCCACCGTTCACTATAGTATCACTCCATACCACTTTTTGCATCGACTCTTCGGGAGTTATCCAGGGACCTCCCGCCAAGGCAAAGCCGTCACAGATATGCATTCCCAGTTGCATTCCCAGCCTGTCGGCCTCTTTCATACTATGAGTGACCATACGCCACCATTCGGGGGTAAGTTGTTGAGCTTTTCCTTCGTATTGAGGTCCTTGCTCCACTCCCTTGATGGGCATCAGATAGGCTCCACCCAAACCTACACGGTGCATGGCTTCCAGATCAGCGGTAATCCCTTCGGGAGTTACAGCGCCAAACATCCAATACCAGAAAGTCCAGGGACGAGCTTCCTGTACGGATGAATTTACAAACTGTTGCCGTAAAGCGGATTGTGCTATCATCGGTTGGAATCCGGTTGCCAGCAATATGGATACAAACAGATGTTTTATCTTCATAAGCTATTTATTCTATATTTAATGATAAACGAATAAAGTTGTAATTTGTACTCAATTTTTCAAATATAGAGAGTTCGAGCCAAATAAAAAAAGAAAAGGGAAGAATAAACAAAGTTCCTCTTCCCTTTACAATCTATTTTTTCACTGTTATTCAAATTTTAACGTGATACCTCCCCCATATGCTCCATCAGCCCAAAATGCTTGTGAAGACGGACCTATCAAATCTGTCGTATTCACTTTATTACGAACCGAAGGAATTACTTTCATCAGACTGATGCCGGTAGCCGGGAAAGTATAAAGCAAGCTGTCACGACCGTCGCGAGGCTGATAAACCCCTACATAATTCTGAGGAGTACGGTTACAGATACTTATCGTTCCTTCCTGTGTTTTCAAAGTCATCCATTGCACATTAGCAAAGTACCCTTTAAATTCGGGATAAGTAAAGCTTTCGGCAGGAATGGGATCATTATACTCATTTTCCCATACGCCCAACTGCGGACCATGCAGACGGTTCTGCCATACACGGTAAGGACCGTCACCTACCCAACGCTTGCTCAACACTTTATCTTCCGGATAATCAAACATCACCCCCATCAAATCCACTACACCGCTGAAGTTGTATGTAAAGTCTATAGCAGCGGTACCGTCAGGAGCGATAGTCCATACAGCCTGATCAAAACATCCCAGTTTGTAGTTAGCGGTAACCACTACGTTATTGCCTTCTTCACGCACGGTAAAGCCTGTAAAACGACCGGCATCATCAAATGTAGTGTATTGGGTTTTCTTCTTTTCAGCCTCTTTGTCATCATGGTTATAAAACTGATCCATAGAACGGTCCGAACGCTTGGCGGCAATGAAACGGGGACCATTTGCCAGACTGATGATACGGCTTCCAACCTTTACCCCTTTCAGCTGTCCGTCTTTCTGAGAAAAAGTAAATGTACGTCCTCCGGCATCAACCGTCAATGCATCGGCAGTTTCTTTATAAGAAGGCTTGTTTCCGGCAGAAACCTGTTGCAATCCGGCAACGTCGTCCAGTTTATAACTCCACGTAAAGAGATCATTCCCCTGCTTATCCGTTACTGTCAGCATCAAAGCATTAGCCCCCTTGACAGCCGCAGGAATAGTCAGTGTACCCGCACCGTGAGCAGGAATGTCGGGACAGTTCACCTCTCCCTGTTTCATCACTTTCATTCCCCCCTTATCGGTTACAGAAGGCAATTGCACATATTTATAAGTGAAACGGCATGTATTCGCATTCAGGAAATCGTAACGGTTCTCTATTTTCAGTTTGCCGTCAAACTGACTGTCAAGGCTATCGGTCATGATTTGAATAGGACACCACACCTGCTTGATGGTAAAGTAACTGCCCTCTTTTTCGTGATGCGGACCTACAATGCCATCGGCTCCATAATTGCCGCAGTTGTCAATGAATCCATTCATATCCACACGCTTCACGCCCTCATCGGCCAGTACCCAAAGGAAACCTCCGGCACAACGGGGATGCTTACGCATCATTTCCCAATAATCATACAGTCCGGCTCCGTGTCCTCCATCGTACAATCCATGCAGAAACTCGGTCGGCATAAATATTTCCGGCAGACGCATATAGTTCTGGCTTTCTCCGTAAGAACGATAGTGCATGGTTTCATATCCACTGAAGTTGCCTTGCGGATGAAGCACCGGGCGTTTCTGAGGGTCGTATTTGTGAAATTCACCATCCAGTTCGGTATTCCAACCTTTTTCGTTGCCGTTGCTCCACCAGATGATACACGGATGGTTCACATCACGGGTAATCATTTCTTTTACCAGCTTCTGCCCGTTGATGGTTTCGTGCTTGCCATGCCAGCCGCTTAACTCATCCATTACATAAAGCCCCAGCGAGTCACAAGCTTCAAAAAATTCGGGATCGGCAGGATAATGACTCAGGCGGACGGCATTCATGTTCATGCTCTTGATCAGCAATACATCTTCAATGTTCTTTGCCTTGCTCAGTGTACGTCCGCTTTCAGGACGGAAACTATGACGGTTCACCCCTTTAATCATCACACGCCGACCGTTGATATACAATCCGTCACTTTCACGTGTTTCAATGGTACGGAAACCAAATTTCTGATTTTCAACATGCAGTGTTTTGCCTGCTTTATCAAGCAGTGTAAAGGTAGCCTGATACATGGCCGGAGTTTCAGCCGTCCATAATTCAGGAGATTTTACTGCGAAATTAATCGAAGCATGGTCGCTGCCCGTACGGACATCCGAAGTGTTTTCGGCCACTTTTTTCCCTTTAGCATCTGTTATGACAGTATGTACCCTAGCACCTTCTACTGCCATATTCAGAAAACAATCGGCATAGAAATTCCCATCCGCCTTCGCATCTATTGCCAGACGATCTATATTTTGAGCCGGTTTCGCCACGATAAACACAGGACGGAAAATACCTCCGAAATTCCAATAATCAGCACGGCGTTCTGCCAAATTAACCCCTGCATTCGCACTTTCCTTGCTTACAGTTACTTCAAGTACATTCTTTTTTTTCGATCCGAAAAATACCCGGTCACTCACATTATAAATAAAGCGGTAAAAAGCTCCCTGATGCATGGAGCCGGCTTTACGACCGTTTATCTTTACCTGCGTATCAGTCATAGAGCCTTCAAATACCAGCTCTATTTGTTTACCATTCCATTCGGCAGGCAACTCAAATTCATATTTATACAAACCTTGTTCGTCAGCTACTCCTTCAGGAAAAGCCTTACCATAGAATTTCATGCCATATTGATAAGTACCGAATCCTTGCAGTTCCCAACAGGAAGGTACTCCGATTTTCGTCCATTTTCCGGAATTATTACCACCGGTACACATGAAATCCCATTGTACCATATCATCACAGCCACGTCCTGACAAGTATTGGCGTTCTGTTTTTACGGAAGATTGCGCCAACAAACCTGCCGATAAAGCAAGGAGTGATAAAAAAGTTGTTGCTCTTTTCATTTTGATATTTGATTTTTAATTTAATTCTATATTTCTGTCTGCCACCGGAAAGATATGTCGCCTATTCAAACCTTTTGCCATACATCATTTTATAAGACTGAAGCGTACCCGCAAAGTATGAGGTTTCTGCTTATCAATGGCGTATTTCTTCAGCACTCCCGGACCACAACTACTGTTTCCTAAACCTAAAACCGCTGCATCCAGGCTGAGAATAACCTCCTTTCGTGGTTTCAAGTCACAATCATGAGTTGTTTTATAAATATCATCCACGGTATAATGTAAGGCAGAAAATGAAAATGGCCGGTCTATGGCTGTCACACGGACGCCTTTACCCTGTTTATTGGTTAGAACCACCTCGGTAACATCCTCGTGATTGCCACTGTCCTGCGGACGGGGGTAATGTGTGTACTGTTCACTCACCTTGCTGTTCCATCTACCTATCAGACAGGACGTCTTACGGTCGGGATAGTTTTCCCACGGGCCACGACCGTACCAGGAAAGGTTCTCGTATTCTTCTCCCAATACAAATGCACTACCCAGACGAGGCAATTCCGGCAATTCTCCTTGTGGCAGATAAGTCTGTTCCAGATCCACCGTTCCATCCACATATATTTTATAATGGGAAGAAACACGGATGCTACCTTTGGCATAACGATATTCCACAACCGATTTCTTCGATACGGTTCCATCTGTTTCCTGAGTTTCCGTTTCGGGAGTAATTACCTCTACTTGAGGAGCATCCAATCCCTGATTCTTCCAATCCTTGGCCAACCAGTTACCGAAACTTTTATCATTATCCGTCGGAGCACGGAAAGCTTGAAAATAACTATCTTCCCATAAATCCAAAACAGAAAACTTACTTTTACGTCTACCCGGTTGTACACCGTCAGCCACCGCCATCAAATGATCATTCAAGGCAAACTGTTCCTTTAAAATCTCATGCCCGGCTTTCGCCCATAAAGCATCTTCTTTCAATACTATACTTACATTCAATCGAACATCAGCCTGTTTATTAATCTTAACATCGGGCAAAGCCATCGTTCCTGTTTCACCGGGTGCCACCGATGGAAGCGCCAGTTCCCCTTGTTTCATCTTCTTCCCGTTCTCTATCAAAGTCCACAGACAGCGATATCCTTCCAAACCAATGTGATGATTGCGGTTCGTAACTCTTAATCCTTTGGGCAAAACATCTTGTTCTTTTAAAAAAACATCTTGTTCTTTTGGAAAAGCCTGAAGATCTTTTTCCATTTCCAATTTAACCGGAGCATATACTTTCTTCACCTCCCAATATTTAGGCGTAGTTTCGCGGTCACTCATCACCACACCATTAAAACAGAAAGCCTTTAAATTAGGCCGATCACCAAAGTCACCGCCATACGCCACCATCCGGCGGCCATCCGGCAATATCTTATAAATACCTTGATCCACCCAATCCCATATAAAGCCGCCCAGCATACGTGGGTTACTATAAATCTCATCCCAATATTCCTTGAAATTACCTAAAGCATTCCCCATGCAATGTGCATATTCGCTGGTCATCACAGGACGGTTATCATTCGTGCGTTCCGCTATTTCCAACAAGCGTTCCCAACGTGCGTTCTCCGCCCGTTCCTTGTCCTCCCCTTCGGGAATGCCGGGATTCAGGTACTCCTGTTTCACACGGGTATAAAAACGGCTGATTACATCCACTGTTTTCGGGTCGGGTTCTCCGTTTACTCCCTGAGCTCCTTCATAGTGTACGGGACGTGTAGGATCAAAATCATGCAGCCAAGCCGAAATAGCAGCAAAATTAGGTCCGTAACCACTTTCATTTCCCATGCTCCACATCACTACCGAAGGATGATTTTTATCGCGTTCCGCCATACGTACCGCACGATCCAGAAAAGCAGCGTGCCAATCGGGTGTACTAGCCAATGTTCCACGTAATCCGTGCTCTTCTATATCCGCCTCATCCATCACATACAGTCCCAAGCTGTCGCACAGTTCATACCAACGGCTCACATTGGGATAGTGACTGGTACGGACTGCATTCACATTGGCTTGTTTCATCAGCAATATATCCTGCAACATCCTCTCCTCACTCATCACGCGTGCCGTATACGGATCGTGTTCATGACGGTTTACCCCACGAAAACGGACCGAATTACCGTTAACCAACATTTGTCCGTCCTTTATTTCAATACAACGAAAACCTACCGGCTGTTCCACTTGCTCTATGGTCTGTCCGTTTGCATTCTGTAAACGAAGTTCCAACTTATATAAATAAGGAGTTTCGGCTGTCCAACGTTGCGGAGATTTTATAACGGCGGACATACGTCCCATCTTACGTGGACCACGTTGCGGATACCATTCATTCATCCGTGCCGCCTTATGCTCCAAATCCAAGATATCTTCCACATTGCCAACCATATTCACTACTTCTCTTCCATCCGCATCCTTCAGCACCGCCTGCAACGTATAACCTTTACCGTCCATTCCCCGGTAAACGCTGAGCTGCGGATCAATCAGCAGTCGGAAATCTTGATAATTCCCCTGAACAGCAGGCAGAGTGCGCACTACATAGTCACGGATACGGATATCCGGAGTATGCACCAAATGAATACTGCGATGAACACCTCCAAAACGCCAAAAATCCTGATCTTCCAGATAAGATCCGTCACTATACCGATAAACTTCCAGAGCGATTTGGTTCTCTCCCGGTTTCAACCAGCGGGTGATATTGAACTCACTAGGTTCCATACTTCCCTGGCTATAACCTATGCGTTCACCGTTTATCCACACATAAAAAGCACTCATCACTCCTTCAAAGCGAAGAAAAGTCTGCCCATTTGCCTTCCACCCGGCGGGCAGCGTGAAAGTACGTCGGTATTGCCCTACCGGATTACGTTCCTTGTAGGTGGTATACGAAGCTTTAGGCTCCCCCATCACCCGTGGAGGATCTATTTTAAACGGATATCCTGCCGATACATAAATAGGCGTTCCGTATCCGTTGATTTCCCAATTGGCAGGAACCGGAAAATCTTTCCAATCCTTGTCATTAAAGTCCGTGCGGTAAAAATCCGTTATCCGTTCGGAAGGCACAGGAGTCCACCGGAATTTCCACATCCCGTCCAGACTCATCGAACAATCCCCCTTCTGCTTGGCAAAAGGCACAAAAGCAGCCCTTGCCGGTTCCCTATTAATCTGTAATACATGATGATTCTCCCAATCATGTATTTGTTGGGCCTGTAAGGATACCGTCATCCATCCGCACAGTAACAATCCATATAATCTCATATTTTTGGTCTTTCTTTTCAAATGAAGACGGACGAAATATGATTTTGTACCATATAAATTGTAAAAAGAAAACCCTTCTCTCCGATATCATCATCGAAAAGAAGGGCAAACTTAACATGGACAAAACAATTATCTAGGATTTTGAACTATATTCGGATTAGCATCAATTTCTGTTTGTGGAATAGGAAGTGCCACCCTGGGATCTGAAGGAGCAATGACACGGGCATCTTCAGGCATAGTCAGATGCCAGCCTCCCGAACGGTCCACCGACTTGCCATTACGCATATAATCAAAGAAAGCATGACCTTCACCTACCAGTTCTTTACGTCTTTCTTTCAGAATGCGCTCCAGGCTGAGATCAGCAGATGTTACGGATTTCGCCGGATTGGCACGGGTAACTATCGCATTCAGATATGTCAATGCTTTTTCCGTATTGCCGATTTTAAAAGCAGCTTCCGCAGCATTCAAATAGACCTCGGATAAACGGAGAATACAAAGATCATTATCCTGTGGATTGACTGTAGAAACAGCATCGGTCACACTGCCCGATTTCCCCGGATATTTAATCAGATATTTCGGTTGACCTTTGGCAGCTACAGGCAATGTATCCGCAACGGCATTTTCCGGCAAATGAGGAAATACATGGCGCACATCTTCAGGGTCTTCATTCAGCAAATCCAAATAAGCCTTTGTCAGAATCAGGTTATTCCAATCTTTCACATTATCGGCATACACCATCGGCACCCCTTCTCCTCCCGAACCGCCTGAAGGTTCAGACATCGTAAAATAGAATTCAAACAAAGACTCAGAGTTAAAGTCTTTTCCCCATACAGAAGGATATTCGTCATGAGTAAAAAGCCGGTAAATTCCCCCATTGTCATTGATTACTTCTTCTGCACATTTCAATGCATTTTCATTGTCATTCATATACAGATACACCCGGGAAAGCAAAGCTTTCACACTCCAATAATTCATATAGGCATCGTGTTTTTCCTTTGTCAGTCCTCCCAACGCATCGTTCAAGTCCTTTAGCACCTGTTCGTAACATTGCGCCACTGTGTTACGTTCCGGAACATGATCCTCCAAAGTAGTCTGAATCTCAATAGGAACTCCTAAAGAAGCCCCATTATCCAAAGTATAAGGCATACCGAACAAACGGGTCAGATCAAATAAAGCCAATCCTCTCATTGCCAGTGCCTCCGATTTGATCCGTGCCACTTCTTCCGGCTTGGCATTTCCCGCATTTCCGGCATCCAACTTTTCTATCAGACTGTTAGCTTGATGGATCACTTTATAGGGTTGGTTCCAGACAAGGGTTATATTAAAATTATCATCCGCCGTAACATCAAAGAAATAGTAAGGAGAAACCCTGCGGCCTGCTCCTTTATTAATACGTGCCTGCACATCTTCTCCACGACAATCAGCATAATAAAGATAATTATCACCATAATAACTATGTGCGGATGCTAATCGGTATATACCATTCAATGCCACCTGTGCATCATCTATATTTTTAATGGCATCATCACTGGGAACTGCCGTAGAAGGATCTGTATTCAGCCAATCAGCAGTACACGAAACAAACATCAATGATACAGCCGCAACAATCGATAAATATATTTTTTTCATTTCGTTCTAATTTAAAGGAGATTCATTAAAATGAGACTTCTATTCCAAAACTGTAAGTACGCATAGGAGGTGTTTCACAAAATACTTCACCGGAAACAGGTACTTCCGGATCATACTGGTCCCACTTTGCCCACGTCAACAAGTTACTGCCTGAGAAGTACAATCTTGCTTTACTGACACCCAGTTTGGTCAACCACTGATCCGGCAATGTAAAGCCCAAAGTCAAGTTCTTTACACGTAAATGATCCGTGCTATGTACATAACGGGATGAATTCTGCGGTCCTGCCGCCTGGCCAAGTACAAATCGGGGTACATCCGTCACATCACCCGGCTTTTGCCAACGATCCAATTCATAAATGGGCAAGTTATAGTTCTGCTCTTTTGCACCGTCGGTTTCATTATAAGTTCCGGTTTTGTCAAAAGAATATCCTCCTAAAGAATAAGTCAATGTCAATGCCAGATCAAACCATTTGTAATTCACGATATTGGTAAAACCTCCTGAAATCTTCGGATCCACAGACTTATAAGGAATTGCCTGTGCTGCAGAAGCGTCAGTAGTCACTGTTCTGTCATAATTGCCATTTGCATCCTGTGTATTCATATAGTACAAAGCTTTTCCTGTCTGAGGATCAACCCCCGCATATTCTTTCACATAGAAGGTAGAATACGGCAACCCCACTTTATGGATAAACCAGCTTCCCTCGATAGACTGGTCCAATTTACCATCCAATGATACAATCTTATTTTTATTGTGGGTCATATTCAATACGGAAGTCCAGTTAAAGTTGTTACCGGCAAAGTTTATGGTACGCAGTTCCAGTTCCCAACCTCTATTATTCAGTTGTCCCAAGTTCCCCAAATAATTTTGGAAACCGGTAGTGCTACTGATAGGACGATTGTAAAGCAAATCTTTCGTATCGCGATTATAATATTCCAAGCTGACAAAAATACGATTGATAAATGCCAGGTCGAGTCCCAAATTCAAGTTATAGTTCTTTTCCCATTTAAGGTTCGGGTTCGGTAATGCCGATTCATAAGATCCACCACCTCCCATATAATTCTGTCCGTAGGAATAAAGTCCCATATATCCGTAAAGAGCACCCGGCTGATTACCATTCACACCATACGAGGCACGTATCTTTAAATCACTCAGCACACTCTTTATAGATTGCATAAATTTTTCCGCACCTACATTCCACATACCGGATACAGACCAAAAATTTCCCCAACGGTTCTCGGGTGACAGGCGTGAACTGCCGTCACGACGGAAGCTACCGGCAATATAGTAACGGTCATCATAATCATAGTTGATACGGGATACATAAGAAATCATTCTTGAATCCTGAGTAGAAGACACAAAGCTGTTCAATGATGCTGCATTATCCGGTTCCACCAAATAATCTGAAGGAAGTTTGGATTTATCCCCCATTGCTTTGTCAGTCTGATAATTTTCAATTTCATAAGCTACCAACGCATCCACATGGTGTAATTGTGCTATAGTCGTATTATATCCCAATGAAGTGGAAGAAATCAATTTACTATATTCTATAAATCCCTTTGCCGTCTGTGCATCACTACCACTTTTAGCTCCGGCTCCACTCAACGGATTCCAATAACGGGAATCTTTCTGAATATTATAATCATAGCTAAGCGTTTCTTTCAATTTCAACCCTTTGATAATATCTATCGAAGCATAGCCTGTAGAAAACATACGTGTCATGCGGGTACGGTTATAATCTGTACGGATATCACGCAACGGATTCACATTGCTACTGGGATATGATCCTACATAATTCCCTTCAGCGTCACGTACCGGAAAAGACGGAGTGGTATTCAAAGCCACACAAAGGAAAGGATTAATAGATGATCCACGCTCCTCATTCATTTCCTGATTCAATTGAGAGAACATCACATTGGCGCCCACTTCCCCACGGGAACCTACCTTCTGGGTTACATTCAAACGAGCTGTATATCTGTCCAGATTAGAATTTTCCACCAAACCCTCCTGACGGTTAAAACCCAATGAAGAATAGAACGTAGTCTTGTCATTGCCTCCCGATACGGACGCTTCATAACTTTGATGATGTGCCGTACGCATCAATTCCTTTCTCCAGTCAGTATATCCCAGTTCCGGAATGGAGGCATAATCATTGATATGTAAATCGGCATATTCGGTGGGCGATGCCAATCCCGCCTCCGGATTCTTGGCTATTTCATCTTGTTGAAAGTTCATCAAACCTTCATAAATTAGCTCTCTACGCTGCTCCCCATTCAACGTCGGGCGGAATTCCACAGCAGCATTAGAAAAGCCTCCATCCATTTTTAATGTAGCCTTAGCACGTCCTTTTGTACCTTTTTTAGTGGTTATCAGAATCACACCGTTTGCCGCACGTGAACCATATAAAGAAGCCGCTGCCGCATCTTTTATGACTGTTATATTTTCAATATCCGAAGGGTTCAGCGTACTCATTATATTCGTTTTAGAATTATTCATGTAAGCGGCATCTGCCGAGCCACCACTCAAGCTTCCGGAAGTCACCGGTACTCCGTCAATGACAAACAAAGGTTCTTTCGATGCATTGAATGACCCCATACCGCGGATACGTATACTTTGATTAGCACCCGGCTGACCGGAATTTCCCGAAATGGATACGCCCGGAGTCATACCCTGCAACTTCTGTTCTACCGATACAACCGGAACGTTCTTCAACAAGTCCCCCCGTAATGTATTTGCCGAACCGGTAAATGAAGATTTGGAAAAATTACCATAGCCTGTCACCACAACCTCATCCAATCGTTGTGTATCCGGATGCAAAGATACATTCAGCACCCCATTGGCAGGTATCTTCGCCGTTAGTGTACTCATACCTAAAAACTCAATCACTAATGTTTTGTCTTTGTCGGGAACTTCCAGAGAGAAATTGCCATCTATATCTGTCACCACACCGATAGATGTACCGGGTATTTTGACAGTAGCTCCAATTAATGGTTCTTTATCCTCCGCTGAGAGAACGCGTCCTTTCACTGTTCTATTTTGAGCTTGCACGTACAAACCGAATAAACAAGCCAAAATAAAAAAAACATACCTAGATTTATTCATGATTTATATTTATATAATTATATAATAATTTATCATGTTCCGGTCAAAAGATATGCCAACAACAAGAATCATCCGTCAAATCACTGTATATTAACTAAATAAGAAAACAGAACGTCTGTAAAATTGTAGAATAAATCCACATGAATGTAGAATTTGTCCACACAAAAAAAGGGTGTGATACCACACCCTCTCATTTAATAATTATTTAAAATTAATTTTTAGTATATCCCGGATTCTGCTCCATATCAGGACTAAATGTAAACTGGTCTGTTGGAATCGGTAAAACACATTTATAATAATCCCAGTCTATTTCCTCCACGATACCCGGTAAATGATATCCTCCCTTACGAACAATGGTCTTTCCATTTCTCAACATATCAAAGAAACGATGCCCCTCACCTATCAATTCTTTACTTCTTTCTTCCAACACCCTATCCAATGTATATTCAGCCGCCGTTACTTCCTTTGCAGGATTAGCACGCTGCACAATTGCATTCAGATAATTCAAACCCTTTACGGCAGATGCCCCACCTATTTTCACTCCGGCTTCCGCCGCATTCAAATAGACTTCAGACAAACGGAAAATAACATAATTATTTTCAAAAGATGGAGTCGTAGCATCTGTTCCCGGCCATTTCTTCAACCACCATACATCATTTTTATTATAAACATTCTTTTCCAGCAACAGACAGCGAATATCATCCGGGTCACTCAATAACTCATCCACAAATTTCTGAGTGGCAAAAATCTCACGATACCCATTCCAATGCATCAGATATGCCAATGAACTTCGTCCTCCATTATCATCTGTACTATTAGCAATTTCAAATAATGATTCCGTACCAAACGTATTTTTCAAATCCCATGCCGGAACATATTCATCACGTGTATAAAGACGGTACATTCCATTTCCTTCCACTTCTTCAATCAAGTTGCTTGCCATTTGAAACGCTTTCTCGTTATCATCATGATACAGATAAATACGAGACAGCAATGCTCTTGCAGCATACGCATTCATCCGGCTGTTATTTTTAGAAGTACTCATTAAAGGTATAGCCTCCTCCAATGTACTGATTATGAACTCATAATCCTTTGCAACAGTGCTGCGTGGCGGATTTTCATCTAATGTAATTGCATGATCTACAATTGGAGCTCCCCAACCGGCCCCTTTATCCTTAGTATAAGGATAACCGAAACAACGGGTCAAGTCAAACTGGCAAAGTGCCATGATAGTCATCGCCTCACCTTTCAATTCCTTTAATCTTTGCTCTGAACCTTGCACTTTTCCATCATCAATCGCATTGATCACATTCCATGCATTACGGATAATATAAAAAGGACGTCCCCATAAATATCCGGCATTTAAGCTTGTAGAGCGATGATCATATAAGTAACACCGGTTACAAGTTCTCCCGCTATTATAAGAACTCTGCATATCATCCCCTTTCATATCCCCATAAAAAAACATGGTTCCGCCATAATAGCCATAGCTGGACATCAAATCATACAATCCATTCACAGCATTATCTATATCCTGCTCTGTACTCAGTGCCAAATCCGTAGAAACGCCATCACCAGGATGAGTAGTTAAAAAATCATCCCCGCACGATACGGCCAATAAAGAAATCAAGCCTAATATAATTATATTTTTTTTCATAAACAGTTCGGTGTTAATTGATTAGAATTTAAGTTCAAGTCCAAATGCGAACGTTTTAAGAGGAGGAGTAAAATAACTTACAATTCCATTCAACTCCGGATCATATTGATCGTATGCAGCCCACGTCAACAAGTTGGTACCCGAAAAATAAATACGGGCAGAATTAATACCTATGGTTCTCAACCAAGACTGAGGAGCAGAAACGCCAACAATCAAACTTTTCAAGCGCAAATGATCTGTGCTATGAACACCACGTGACGAGTTCCACCAGCCACCATACTCTTGTCCATACACATATCGGGGAACATCTGTTATATCTCCCGGCTGTTTCCAACGGCGGCGTAACTCTGTACTCTTATTGTATTGTGCCGTATAACCGTCATCCTGCAAAGCATACATGGCACCATCGTAAGAATATCCACCTAAATGAAACGACAAATTAAAAGATAAATCAATAAACTTATAATTAAACGTATTCATCAATCCACCTGTCAATTTAGGATATATATCTTTCAACTCCACACGGTCGGCATCATTGGGGTCATACACAATATTCCTGCTTCTATTGCCATTTTCGTCTTCTTTATTGTCATAATACATCGGGCGTCCGTCATTAGGATCCACTCCGGCATACTCTCTCAAATAAATTGTCGCATACGAACAACCTTCCTTTCTGATATAATTTCCATCTATAAATTCCGGAAGATCCGCCAGTTTTACAATCTTATTTTTATTATGTGACAAGTTTAAAGAAGTTGTCCAACTAAAATCTTTGGTTTGAATATTACTTGAACGTACCTCTATTTCAAAACCGGTATTCTTCATTTCGCCCACATTCGTAAGAATACTGCCAAAACCACTGATAGAATTCAATTGCTTACTCATCAATAAATCCTTAGTCGTTCTGGTATACCAATCGAAAGTCAAATTAACCCGTCTGAACAGACTTAAATCAACCCCCAGATTCAATGCATAGTTCTTTTCCCAAGTCAAATCAGGATTAGCAATAGCATCTTCCCACGGAGCAGGTTTTCCATTATAAAATGCTCCGGTAGTATAAGTTCCATGATAACCATAATAACCGGTCGGCAGATTACCGTTCACACCATACGATGCTCTTAATTTCATATCCGACACCACATTCTCCCACGGTTTCATGAAGTTTTCCTGAGAGAGTCTCCATGAAGCGGAAACAGCCCAAAAGTTCCCCCAACGGGTATCAGGTGCCAATCGGGAAGAGCCATCACGACGGAAACTGAAACCTGCATAATATTTATCATTATATCCATAATTCAAGCTTCCTACATACGACACCATAGCATCTTCCTGCCTCGTATTAGTAAGATCAGCAGGTTTGGCGCCATTATCCAACGACGGATTAAGTGTTTGCCCGTAAACCTGTTTCTCACCATACATATCCTCATAATCGTATTTCATAACCTCATACGCTAAGACCGCATTAATGTTATGTTTGCCAAACGTTTTATTATATGCCAGATTCGTTTGTGAAGTATAACTCATTCTCTCAATCATCATCATCTGTCCGGATCCCTGTGTAGCTTCCCCATCCTTACCGTCAGGCGAGTAAAAGAAAAAGTCTTTATTTAAAGAATAGTCTACTGTAAAGATAGTAGATAACTTCAACCCGTCCAAGATATGATAGGCAGCCTTGGCGGATGCCATTGTACGTGCCAGACGTGCATAATTTGAATCTACAGAATTCTCATACAGCGGGTTAATGCCTCCATTATTCTGGAAACCCGTATGATAACTGCCATCCTCATTATAAATAGGTATGGAAGGGGTCAATTGATATTTTGAAGAATAAAGCGCACTGGCATAATACTGTCCCTCCGGCGTATGTTTATTACGAGTCCATGAAAAGGTAGCATTCATTCCATACTCAAATTTATTCCATTTACTGTTTGCATCAATACGACCGGTAAAACGTTCCATTCCTGAATTTATGCTTATACCTGTCTGATTGGTATATCCTAACGTACCAATAAAATTCGATTTTTCATTACCTCCGCTTACAGACAAACTATAGTCCTGCTGATGTCCTTTTTTCAATAAAGCATCTTCCCAATCAGCATATCCGTTGGCCGGGCGTGCAGCATAATTGTCAATTTGTCCATCCGCATAAGCCTTTGCCTCGGCTTCCGAATCCCCCTGATTCAAACGATAATTAACAAATCCTTCATAAATCAACTCCCTACGCTCTTCACCCCCCATTATCGGACGATAATTGTAAGCGATATCCGTAATACCGTAAGTAGCCTGCATACTCACCCTCATTTTACCTTCCTTCCCTTTTTTAGTAGTAATAAGGATTACACCGTTAGATCCTTTTGCTCCATATAATGAAGCAGAAGCGGCATCTTTCAATACGGTTATACTTTCAATATCCGCAGGATTTAATGTCTCGATCAAACCAAGTCCTCCCGCACTGGCATTGGCACTTAGACCACTCATATCCCTAGACGCTACCGGCACGCCGTCCAATACATAAAGAGGTTCCGTAGAAGCATTCATAGAAGCAATTCCACGCACCCGCACTGTAGCCTTAGAACCCGGCTGGGAAGAACTGGCCACTGAACTTAACCCCGGAATATTAGCCTCCATCATCTGTGCTACAGACACAACAGGCAATGACTCCAATTTATCCGTATTCAAAACAGAAGCAGACCCCGTATAAGTAGCCTTCTTAAAATCACCATAACCGGTCACTACCACTTCATCCATCAACTGCGAATCCTCTTTCAGCATCACTCTTATTTGCCCGTTAGCAGGCACTTTCACCTCCGCCGATTTCATACCGATGTAACTGATTACGATAATATCACCCTGTTTAGCATCAAGAGCGAAATTACCTTCAATATCGGTAATCATACCGGTATTGGTTCCCTTGATGATTACGGACGCCCCGATTAAAGGCATTCCGTTAGCATCCTGCACATTACCTGAAACATGTTTTTTCTGCTGTACGCTTTCCACACGATCTGAAACCGGAGAAGATAGTGCATGGTTTTCCACTGCGAGCACGGAGCTCAATCCTGTAATAGACATTGCCGAATAGGCAACTACAAACAAACATCTGCATTTGTCTGTAATTCGAGAGTGTGTGTCTTTATTCCTCATAAAATTGAGTATATTTATAAATACCATATATGAGTTCAGCTTATTCATACCATATTCCAATCGTCATTCTGTCACTGAATAAGCCTAATCTTTCTCCGTATTACATTAAGGTTGTGACAAATATATAAATTAAAATCTATAAAAGAAACAAAATGAATATTTTTTTCTCCTCATATCGATAAATAAAAATACAACATTCATCCAAATAAAAAATGTGCCAAAAGTATTTACTACCTTTGGCACATACCCACCCGGCTGTTTGATATATCAATAAACCGCCGAAGCGATCACTTGTATAAACAAAATAAGGAACACCATTGCAATCGGATACACCGTAGCATATGCAACACTCGGAATATTACTATCTACCATGGAATCGGCTGCCGCAAGACCGGGCGTACTGGTCATACCACCGGTGATGGTGCCCAGCAAATCCAACAAACTGATTTTAAAAACCAACCTGCCAACCACAACGGCAACCAGCATAGGCACGACAGTAATGGCCGCCCCCACTCCGAACAATAACAATCCGCTCTCCTGAAAAGTAGCCACCAGATTCTTACCGGCAGAAGTACCGACCTCAGCCAAAAACAGCAATAAGCCCAACTGGCGTAACAACTGATTGGCAGGACCGGACATAGACCACAATATAGGTCCTGTCTTTCCCACGGCACTCAGCAGCAATGCCACCATCAGCACTCCTCCGGTCAATCCGGGTGAAAAGGAAACACTGTCTGAAAATGAAATATTTATTTTGCCGAACAATACACCTAATACAATCCCCATAGCTATCGGGAAGAAATCAGTATCAGACAACTGTTTGGCATTATTCCCCAACAAACGGGCAACGCCTCTGAGTCCTTCCCGTTCACCGACCACCATCAGCTTATCACCGAATTTCAAGGCCAAATCCGGAGAAGGTGACAAGTCTATGCCGCTTCGACGGATACGGGTTACCGTACAACCAAAGTTACGTTGTAAATTCAGATCCCCCAATTGCTTGTTTATCATATCTTTCTTTGTCAGCAATAAAGATTCAATCTCCTGTGTCTGATCCAGAGGCAATTCACCTTCCTCCCGTTCTCCAACCAATACGGCAAACTGATTCAGTGCTTCCTCACTTCCCACCGCCTGCACATAGTCCCCTTCCAGCAACATGGTATTCGCTTTAGGCATCAATATAGAATCCTCATGCTTTACCCGTGAAATAACGGCCCCCGTCATGGCACGTGCATTTATTTGCGCCAAAGTACGTCCGAATACCGCTTGATTGGTCACTCTGAAAATGCAAGTTGTCAGTTCCGGGAAACTGCTGCGCCGTTCCAGCTCCAACCTGCGCGCTTCTTTATCCAGATCCACCCGCATAATCTTGGGTAACAGCTTCACAAACAAAATCACCCCTATCACTCCAAACGGGTAAGCAATACCGTATGCAATGGAAGCCAACGGTGAATTTGTACTGTCTATAGCTACCGCCAGACCGGGCGTACTGGTCAATGCCCCTGCTATCAATCCCACCACACTGGGCGTATCAATGTCAAAAGCATACTTCAGTCCTACCGCCGTCAGACAGGCAGAGCAAATAATAAGCATAGTGATAAGAATCAGTGTCTTTCCTTTACTTCTGAAAGAATCGAAAAATCCGGGACCGGCCTGAATACCGATGGTAAAGATAAAAAGCACCAGACCGAAGTTCCCCAATTCTTTAGGAATGATCACACCGAAATGTCCGAAAAGCAAGGCAATGAAGATAACGGCCGACACATCCAGCGACAAGCCCTTTATCTTAATCCTCCCTAGCATAAAGCCCAACGCTACAATAAGGAAGAGCGAGAAATAAGAAGAATGCAGTAAATCAATTAACATATTTTTAAGAGGTTAGTTTCAGAGCACAAAGATATGTAAAAATGCCAAATGCTGAAACTTTCCCCTTACTATTTGCAGAAACCATTCCTCCTATTGCACATCCAGCGCATCCAGTGCCAGCCCCTCCATATCCGGAGCGGAAAGCACCACCTTATAATAGCCTGCATTGATATACGTACCCGTCGTTGTACTCAGCATACGCCACTTTCCGGGAGTTTCGGCAAAAGTCAGATGATCCTCCTTCAGTACCACCCCTTTGGAGTCGATGAACTGCATACGCACCTTCATAGGCTTCCCCGTAGCGTTCATGTATTTAAAACGAAGGGCATAGACCTGTGCCAGACCGGTAGAGATATTCCAGGTAATACTGCTTTTCTCACCTTTACCAAAGAAGACACCGGTTTGTTTCTTGACCTCTTTCTTTATAAACTTGCCTTTCAACATAGCGTCCTCGGCTTGATAAGTCACATTGGCACGGGCATTTTTATCTTCAGGCAATAATTCTTTGGGAGTCTTTTCCATCACATCCTTGTCTTGGGCAGCCCAGCTGAAACTTACATTCCGGTCATCAGCCCCTTGATTAGCAACAGGCTCCACAGAAGCGGCCGAAGCTATCGCAATGCCACAAATCAGAGCTTGCCCCGCTTTCACCTCCGGAAAATCAATCTTCAAGACCCCACCTTTCACAACAGCATTCACCACCTTTTTGCAAGCGCCGTCATGCCCCGCTTCAGCCCACACATCCAAGTCATCCAGAAGCACTTTATCATTTACCGCTACATCAAAAATACGCAAGCCTTCACAATCCGTCTGTACGCCGCCTCCCGTACCATGCCAGGGCTCTGTAAAATAAAGTTCCACACGATACTCGCCATCCGGAACGGGAAAGCGGAAATTCAGTTTATGGCGTCCGAAACGGAAAGTCTGGAACAGCTCCCAATCCCTAGTGCCATGAATGGGATCATTCGTGGTACGCTGGCTCGCCTGATAAGGGCTCAATAACTGCACACTGTCCGACGGATGGATAAACGATTCCGCCCACGAATGAGAATAACGGCTGTTATCCTGCGCCCAGACCTGACCATACGTATCCGTATAAGCATCTCCTCCGCAATTCAAACGATAAAGATACGTATATCCCTCAGCTCCTTTCAACAAATCTGTTCCGTTCAACCGGTCGGCAGCAACAGGCACTATAACAGAACCACGGTAAAGAGCCTCAAAATGAGGCGCTTTTTCCAAACCGTCCAGCACCAATACATCTTCCGCTGCCGGTTTTCCTTTAAAGTATCCCACGGCACGAAGCACATTATAACGGATATCACGGTTCTCCCACATAAAATGAGTACCTACCCCATGATTCAGTTTCCGTCCCAAGTATTCAGCATCCACCGCATCATTGTACAGCAACACACTGTCACAATTGCTGTACGCCTCAATGGTAGCCCGTCTGCGGCCTGTTGCAAAACGGTCTTCCCACGTGTGGGATGCCAGATAGACCATCGGATCTTCGGAAGCCGGCACATAGTTGGCACGATACATATAATATACATCCAGCGGTTCTTCCCACGGAGTAACCAGTCCTTTATAATTAAACGGTCCCACCTTATCTATCCGGCGATACGCTTCATCCGGCTGGCGGCGTCCCGGATTATCATGACTGCTGAATATCCATTGGAATTGTCCGCACACACTGTCCTTTGCCTGTTCCGCCAATCGGATCTTGGTTTCCATCAGCCGGCACATACGTTCCTCGCTCCATACGCCGTTCGCATCAAAAGCTGCCGGTTCCGTATGCAGTCCGATACTGCGCCATGCCCCATATTCACCATTCAACAACTGATTCTTCTGTGACAATTCACGGCCATACTTATTCACATCACCACCATAGGTTCCACTCCAGTTCTGAATAACATTCCAATCTGTTCCATCACCACCGTTACACGTAGTAATCACACGCATGGTACGCGCCGTAGGATCCATTTCACGGATAATCTCACTACACTCCTCGGCAAACTCCTTAGGCAGCGTGCTTTCGTTCTGCAATCCCCACATCACCACGCTGGGCGAGTTGCGGCGTTCTTTCACCCACTGGCGGAGCAGTTTCTTGAAATTCTCACGAAACTCCGGAGTGTCATACCACACGTGGGCCGAAAACTGAGTCCACCACAAGACCCCTTCCTTATCCCAATATTTCTGATAATCCAGGTGATGGGGCTGGTGAGCGTCACGGAAAGCGTTGAAGCCCGCCGCACGGATCTGTTTCACACGGGCTGCCACCTGCTCACGGCTGAAAGCATGGCTTTGTCCGAACTGGTGTTCATATTCACATACCCCATTGATAAAGACAGGCTGTCCGTTCAGATAGAACCGTCCGTCACCGTCCTTCCGTTTCACCGGCCAACTGACGGTACGGATACCAAAGGGCGTACTAATCTCATCCGTCGTACTCTTGCCACGCTTTATCATACTGGCCAGTTTATACAAATAAGGATTCTCCGTACTCCATAAAACAGGATTCTGCACCGGCGATTGTTGCTTCACCACTTTCCTTTCACCCGGCTGCAAAGTCACCTTCTCCGTCAGGCGGAACACCTGCTTGCTATCCGCATTACTGAATTTATTAACCACTTCCACCGTTTCGGCAGTCTTCCCGTAATTTTTCACCTCCGTTTCTACAAAGACAGTTCCCGCCTTATCATCATTCCAGATATGCACTCCGAAAGGCTCGATGCGTATTTCATCCGTAGCCTCCAGCACCACGGGACGGAAAATGCCCAAAGGCTGGGAACCTTCACTGAATCCCCATTCCGAAGAACAACCACCGCATACCCAAGGCATATCGGCTATCATTTCAGGATGCTCCGCTTTCACCACCAGTCTGTTCTCTCCCGGCTTCAACGCCTCCGTCACATCCAGCGTCAACGTAGTACGTCCTACGGGATGACGGCCGAAATCCTTTCCATTCAATGTAACAGTGGCATACGTTCCCACTCCCTCAAAACGAAGGAAATAACGTTTTCCGAATGAAGAATCGGAAATTGGAAATTGAGAATTATCCAGCATGAATATCTTTTCGTACATGGCAGTACCGTGAAGATTGCCATGAGTCAGTTGGCGGTAACCGTAATAATCGTCCCAGTTATGAGGAATATTTACTTCTATTGCCTTTTGAGCAAACAACCCTTTCAGATGAGTTGCTTCCGTCAGCCATGTTTTCCATCCTTTATCCAGTTCCATCACCATCCGGCGGTTCTTCACCTCCCGTTCCGGGAAATGCACTTGCGAACGTCCCATCGGCTTGCTGGTCGCAATGGCTATACCACGTTGTTCCGCGTCATTCACGGCACAATAAAAATGATACACCACCCCATTGTGTTTCACCACATAACTTTTATGAGCGAACAATTCATCATAGTCTTTGGAAGGGATAATCAAATCCGCCCCTTTCCAATCGGTCCAGTGCACCAGGTCATAACTGGCAGCAAAGGTATTGAATGCCTTGTATTTGCGGCTCGGTTCAAAAGCCGAGAAGTAGAACATGACATACACGTCGCCCATTTTCTGGATATGCGCATCCCCCGTGATGGTTCCGTCCGCCTCGTGTGCAAAGACCGGATTGCCCGGATATCGTTTCCACTTCTTCATATCCTTTGACAAGGCGATACCCACCCGTTCCGCTTTCAAATCCGTTTCCGGATGCCGTCCTGCCGCGTTATAGAACATGACGAAAGGAGCGCCCAGTGTTTTCTCCTTATCCCAATAGACCACACTTTTGTACTGGGTCAGCTTTTCCCACCATTGCGCGTCTTTATCATGGATACTCATCACAGGCTTGTCCTGTGCCTGCCACTCATGGGCGGAACCCAAAGGCCGGTCTGTCCAGGCCAAACCGATATACAGCGGCTTGTTCACCGATTCATATCCGGTCCCTTCCCCACCCAGATAAGTCATCCAATGCTTGCCTTTATACGTCTGCAGGGCATAGCTTCCTCCCCACTCCATATCCGGCAATGCAGGGAAACCACCACGCTGGTTGCAATCCCAGAATCCGTCACGATAAGACAAGACACGTCCCAATGTATGCCATTCCAACAGATTATCACTTTCGGCTATCCATGTCTCGTATCCACGCCCGTCCAGTCCGCTCTTACCATTATAAACCACGTAGGTCATATACCACTTATCCCCTTCGCGGAACACGGTAGGGCAGTCTATTTTATGCTTGTTGTCGGCAGGAGCTACAGCCAGCCCATATTTATAAGGAGTCTTGGCTTCCTCATAAATCTGCTCCATGCGCGATTGCGGAACTTCACGTTGGGCGTATGTTCCCAATGACAACAGTAAAAATGCCAATATCAATATCTTCTTCATAATTATCTTTTTTATCTATTGGCAAGACGGATAAAAGAAGAAAATGTACCCATTCAGAGAACTTTTATCTCATTCTCTATTCTTACCATCACATAGCAGGGGTCAGCTCAACATTCAATCCCAAAGCAGAAGCAATACGATAAAAGGTAGAAACCTTAGGCTCTGTTTTTCCTGTTTCCACACGGGAAATATAAGACTTATTAGTCCCTATCTTTTCGGCAAGTTCCGCCTGTGTCATATTTGCTTTCTTCCTTGCCTCTTCAATTATTTGCCCGGTAAAGAAAGCATTAGCCCTGTCTTCGGCAGCCTTACGCTCCGGAGTCCCTTCTTTGCCAAACACAGCATCCAACTGTGCATCGACATCAAACATCTTTAGTTCTTTTTCGCTCATAATATTCTTTCTTTAGTTTTAATGCTTTATCAATTTCTCTATCTGGTGTTTTCTGCGTCTTCTTTTGAAAGCCATTGAACAATATAACAATATGCCCTTCATCATAACAGAAGAAAATCCTATAGATATTACCTTGCCACTCTATTCTTAACTCATACAGACCCTCTTTAAGAAACTTCACATACTTTGCCGGTAGTCTATCTTGAGTCTTCAATAAGAGTAATCCATATAGGACTTTTTCTTGCGTACCTTTATCCAGAGTATCAAAAAAATCTTTATAGTAGTTTTCGTATGCTATTATCTTTCTGCTCATACGACAAAAATAGAAAAAGTTTATCAGTTAAGCAACTTTTCCTTATAAAAATCTTAGAACTATGTACAAAAATGGCGTAAAATTCTCAGGATATACTTGAAAATTTTACGCCATACTGCGATTCCGGCCTCTGGAATTAAGGCTACTAATAGAACATCCAGTCCATCGTCTCCTCCGCACCTGCCAGTCCCGCATTACGCGGAGTTACCTGCGCGTCTGTAAATCCCAGCACCATCGTATATCCTTTCGGCAGCAACAAGGTATGCTTTCCGGCCTCAAAATGATAAGCATGTACATTCGCCAGCGGCATACCCGCTATGCGTATGGCATTGGTCAGTTTCGGTTCCGCCTGACCGTAATCATTGGCAGAAGCGTCCGTTTCCAGTTTCGGGGCTTTCGCATACTTCTTCTGGTCATCACGGAAATAACCTACCAACAAACTCACCGGAGCAGCCGCTTCAAACTCTATTGTCGTACCTTCCTTGCGCTGCACATCCCCGTTCATTCTATAAGCAGTCAGCCCTTCCAGCTCGGCAGCCAGTGCATCCACCTTGCCCGGTACATTGGAGAACAGGCTTGCCCCCGTCGCCAGCTTCACCGGAGCCAGTCCGTTCAGGATCTTCACATTTGCGGCGGACAAAGGTTTTATCTCAGCTGCACTTTCCGTCACCTTACCTGCCGCCCTATCTTTCAGCAACTGCAAGTTCGCCTTGAAATTAGCCAGCTCATTTTCATAATGCACCAGCATCTCTTTCCAGGTCTTGTTCTTGCCACCGTCACCACCGATAGGAATACGGCGTTGCGCGGTCTGCATACTGTTGGCATAATAATAAGTACTATCCGTCAATGCCACCAGCTTGCGGTAATGCTCCAGACTTTGTTCCATCAATGGAATAGCGGCATCCAGTTCATTCAGATCCTTTCCCCACTGATAGTTCAAGACACGCTGAGCAGCTTTCACTTTCAGGTTAAAGGCATAAGCAAATTCACGATAGCAATGCATGTCATTCCGCAAACGTCCGAACTCCTCTTTATTACGAGTCACCGCTGCGGCAGCCTTGTCAATGGCCGCCACCGCCTTGTCACCGTGTTCCACCACCTGCGCCACAATATCCAGCGGCAATTCGCCCACATGCGGCTGTTTCTTCCATTCCTTCTCCACATATTCTATCAGCTTCTCGCCCTCCGGCCCGCAACTCTCATAAAATCCCGGATAGATGGTATATTTATAAGGATTCACCAACTGGCTCATAAACATACCCAGCAACAAAGTCTGCCGGTTCCCTTCCGTGATGCCGAAACGGCGGAGCAACTTCGGAGCAATCTCTCCACTCTGCTCGTATGCCTCCAGAATATCTCCGGCTTCGGCAGGAGTCGTACCATAAAAATCGCCCAACTGCTTGTCCCAATATTCCACTTCGGATGAACGGTCCCGATGACAGTTCCATGCATAGCGTCCCCACGTCTTGTACCATATCCAGTCACGGTCCAGCTGATACTCCCGTTTGCCATCCGCCAGTTTGTCCGCCGTGTACGGCCAGTCCCAATAAGAAGCCTGCGGATACAGATGCAGGGCATTGGCTCCATGTACATTGTGCATGGCATTCACCGCCTTCTGTACAAAGTCGGGAGATCCCCAACGCCACGGTTCCAAGTTTGCCAGAATATGCACATTACTGATATGAATACTTCCCAAGGCACTCAAGTCCGAGTGTATCTTGGACCAAGGACCGCGCGGTTCGTAAGTAGTCAGTGACTCACCATTGTATTTATGCATGGTATAGAGGTTCTTGTATAACGGCAATGCCGCATCCATCACCATCTTGCAGTCCGTATCATGTGCACGCAGCAAAATGGGCGGTTCGTCTGTACGCCCCAATGCCTTCAACCCGTCCTTCACTCCCGGAATAATGGTTTTGGTAAACCACTCCACATCATCCTCGTAGGTATCCATCGCTTCCCCCAAGCATACCAGCAGACCCACATTGGGATATTTTTCTATAAACGCGGCCACCGACTTACGTGTATAATCACTGACCAGCGGAGTAATAGGACGGTTACGATCCTGTGTTTTCAACCCGTAATGCTCGGCAAAAGGCTTGCTTAACAATATATTATAAAACATCTGGATCACAAAGATACCGCGTTTGTCCGCTTCGGCAGTCAGGAACGAGAACATTTCCTCATTTTTCTTGAAAGTTTCCTCATCCACCTCTACGGCAAAAGGATACTCTTCCAGCTTCACCAAGGAAGCAAACGGATGCCCGTTCCACAGATACAAGGAGTTCATGCGGTTCTCCACCAGCATATCCAGATACTTTATCCATTGCTCCTTGTCATAAAACCAAGGGAAGCTCTCCGGCGTATAAGGATACTCATACACCCCTCTTCCGGGCAGGTATTCCATTTTCTGAATCCCTACACAACCTCCGCGAAGCACCATTTCCGGAGCATCCGTCAGCTGTGCCGGAAACTTCAAATCCTTGTATTGCCCTACATGATCTATCAATTCCCGACAGCCGTAAATCACACCGCTTCCGTCGTTTCCTGTCACTGTAGTCATGTTTCCACGGGTAGAAATGGTAAACCCCTCCTTTTTCAGTCCGGCTGTATCAGCAGCCTGTTCCAGACGGATGCATACCTCATCTTTATCCATACCGGCAGTATCCGACAACATAACAGACGAATACCCCGCATCTTCCAGCGCTTTCTTCAAATGTTCTCCTGCAAACAGCACCCGGTTCGACGCCTCCTGCGGCATCACAATATTCACATTGGGTTTCTCGCACCCCCATAACACGCACATACATGCGACAAGTGTTCCTAGCCTGATATTTTTCATTCTTTTCATATAAATTATTTACAGTTAGACGAAAAAAACAACAAGACGTACTCACAAGACCTCCGCCAATCGTCAAAAAGCGAAGAAAAAGCACAAGCTATCACAAAAAGAAAAAAAGCTGATGAACAAACGGGGGCAAACCCAACTTTTAAAAGGAAATGTATTGTGGAACAGAATTACCTAACATTAAAAACGAAAAAAACAATGAAAAAGAAATCTAACCTGACCCTATTTATGAAACAACTTATCCGGTCGCTAAAAGAAGAAGAGCGTTTCAGTACCGCCCACATCTACCAAAGCACCCTGAACGCCTTCATGCTCTTCTGCAAGACCGATGCCATCCGGTTCAACCAGATGGAACGTTCACGCCTGAAACAATTTGAGAACCACCTGCGCAACAAGGGATGTACCTGGAACACCGTTTCCACTTATATGCGTACCTTGCGAAGCATCTACAACAAAGCCGTGGACGATGGTCTGGCGGAAGAAAAGCCCCGTCTTTTCCGTCACGTATATACCGGCGTAAAAGCCAATACCAAACGTGCCCTCGATGCCAAAGACATGAGCAAATTATTAAGTGCCTCCCTTCCACGCCCCCTGCCGCAAAGCATGAAAGAGAGCCGGGCATGGATTACCCTGATGTTCCTGTTGCGCGGGATGCCCTTTGTGGATCTGGCACACCTGCGCAAAACAGACCTGCAAGATTCCGTTATCTCCTACCGCCGCCACAAAACAGGAGCCCTGCTCACCGTCGAGATTCCTCCCGCTGCCATGAACCTTATCAAACGGTATCAAAATACAGACTCCGCCTCCCCCTACCTGCTTCCCATTCTCAGTGGAAACCGGAAAAGCGAAGAAGAGTATGCAGAATACCAACATGCCTTGCGGAAACTGAACTATGACCTGAAACAACTGGCGGTATACTGCGGAATCAAACTCAACGTCAGTTCCTACACCAGCCGCCACACTTGGGCCACTTTGGCTAAATACTGTCACTTTTCGGAACAATTGATTTGTGATGCCCTGGGGCACTCCTCCACAAAGGTGACCGAAACCTACTTGAAAAGCTTTAAAAACGATGAATTAGACAGAGCAAACAAAGTAATAATTAATCACATTAATATTTCTATATAATCAATTTTAAAACTTCACATTACATTATAAAACAACAAATTAAAAGACTGTTACTTTAGAAGTAACGGAACAGATTTTGGAAGCAAAAGTATACAAACTTTAAATACAGTGCAAGATTTCTACACTTTTTTTCGTTTTTATTTTAAAAATTTTTTTTATTCCGCATATACCTCTCCCTACCCATACTCCGATTGTCAATATGAGTGAAGCCACATTTCCGGTCTTTTATCTTCTCTAACAGCCACTAAATCTTTATCTTACTGCTGTTTTCATGTTTTTTCGCCTCCCTCCTCCCCTTCCGTTACTTCTAAAGTAACAGAAAAAAACAAAACAAAAATATTGACAATGCGACATTCTTACTTATTTATAATAGCAATCATGCTAGCAGTTATGACTCCGCGTATAGCCCCGGCTCAAAGTATCGCTGTAAAAAGCAATGTTCTTTATGACCTTACCGGCACTCTCAACCTTGGAGGAGAAATAAGGTGTGACGACACCCATTCATTCAATCTGAGTGTCAACTATAATCCCTGGAATCTGGGAGAAAACAAAAAAATGAAGCACATTCTGATCCAGCCCGAATACCGTTGGTGGCTCAATGAAACATTCATAGGAAGTTTTTTCGGGGTGCAAGCCCATTTCGCCCAATACAATTTCGGTGGAACCACTCCTTTCACCACAGTCAAGAACAACCGTTATCAGGGTAATCTGATAGGTTGCGGCGTTACCTATGGACACCAATGGCTGCTCAGCACATTCTGGAGTCTTGAAGCAAGCATATCTGTCGGATACGCCCATCTCACCTATGATAAATACGGTCCCGCCAAAGGAGACGCACTCATTGAGAAATCCCACTCCAACTATGTCGGACCTACCCAGCTAGGCATATCATTCATTTATTTCATTCAATAAATATAAAAGCAAATATACCCTATCAGTCATGAAACTCAAGACAAACATACTATTCAGTCTTTTATTATGCGGCACCTTTGCCACTGCACAAAACCTGAAACTCGATATCCTGCCTCCTTCCGTTACTCTCGGACAGGACTCTGCCACAGTGTCCATGAAAATGACCTTCAATGTTCCCCAGATGGACACCAAAAGCCATATCCGCCTCACTCCTGTCCTCACAGACGGAACCCACACGGCAGAACTCCCTCAAATCCTGTTGAACGGAGAACGTGCACACCGGCTATACCGCCGCACCCTGGCGCTCAACAAACGAAGAGGCAAGGCAGATGTAACTCCCGTATTTACCGCTATCCCCTTGACAGACAGCGATCAGACTATCCACTACCGTGCTTCCCTTCCGGCAGCCGACTGGATACAGTTCGCCACACTGAACCTCAAGAAGGAAGTCATCAACGGCAGCGGAGAGAAAATACAAAGCGAAAATATCCCCATTCCGGACACAGCACCCCATATAGCAACAGCAACAGATCATTTCGTTCCCCAACGGGACAGGAACCGGGAAGCTCCTATGGCAGCAGCCTCACCCTCTGCCCCCGTTGTTCCGGAACACCGTCCTGTTTCCCCTGCTCCGTCCGCACCCTCTGCCAAACCGTATTTCAAGGGAAGCTACGTATCTCCCGAAAGCGATGCCACCGATGAGCGCAACCAGAAAGAGCTGAACTTCAGTCTGGACGAAGCGCGTGTCATAGCCGAAATCAACCCGCAGATGCTTTCGTTACGCGAGCTTTACACCGTGGCCATCAGCTACAAGAACACTCCGGAACAGTTCTACAAAATCATAGACATCAGTGTCAAGATATATCCGGCAAGCCCCGTTGCCAACCTCAACGCCGCTGCCGCCGCCATCGAACGGGGCAACACACAGGCAGCCGGCCGCTATCTGCAAATGGCTTCCCATGAAACGCTTGCCTACAAGAACTGCCGTGGAGCCTACGAGCTGTTGTGCAACAACACCTACGAAGGCATCCGCCTGCTGAAAGCCGCCAAAGCCGAAGGCTCGGAAGAAGCCACCTATAACCTGAAAATATTCTTTGAATCCAACCAAACCAATATACAATAAAACATGAAAACCCGGTATGTCCTTTCTTGTCTTCTGCTCGGTAGCGCCCTTTCCGTTTCCGCACAGAAAACGGCTGTCAAAAGCAACCTGCTTTCCGCCGCCAACGGTGCGCTGAATGCCGGTGTGGAATATGCCTTCGGCCCCAAATCCACATTCGATTTGTCCGGCAGCATACGCCCGTGGAAACGCACGGAAGGATATGTCAACAAATATTGGCTCATACAACCTGAATACCGCTACTGGACTTGCCAGAAATTCAACGGCAGTTTTTGGGGAGCCTATCTCAACGGAGCGCAGTTCAACGTAGGAGGGAAAAAGATGCCTTTCGGACTCTTCCCCTGGCTGAAAGAGCACCGGTATGCAGGCTGGCTGGCAGGTGGAGGCATAAGCTACGGATACCACATCCTGCTCAACCGCCACTGGAATATAGAAGTTTCCGTCGGTGTAGGGTATGAATATATCGACTATAAGAAATATAAATGCCCCGACGTGTGCGCCGAGCTACTGGAAAAAGGCCATTATCACTATTTCGGCCCCTCCAAAGCATCCCTGAGTATAGTTTACATATTTAACTAAAGAGCCATGAAATACTTATTCTATCTTATATCATTTATTTTTCCTGCGCTTTGCTCATCGGCGCAGCCGGCAGAACGGGACAGTTCGATTTACATCGCCTCCTCCCGGCTCTACCGGATGGGAGAAAGTCTGGTAGTGTCCATGCAGGTAGACATTACCAGACAGATTCCCTCCAACGAATCAGTCATACTGATTCCCCGGCTCAGCGACAGCCTGGACAACTTCATCCAGCTTCCCGCCATCTATGTGAACGGTCGTAAGCAGCATATTTTCTTCCAGCGTGAAACCGGCAGGCAGGAAAAAGACTATGAAGAGTTACGCCGCCGCAATGACCGCAAACAAAGCGTACACTACTTGCGCAGCATCCCCTTCACCCATTGGATGAAGCATGCCTCCTTGCATCTCATCGAAAAAGAATGCGGATGCGGAGTTCCCCGCCATACAGACTCCACCTATCTGACCCGCCTGAACATCCTTCCCGATATCCATCCGCACGTAGCGTTCATCACTCCGCAGATGGAAGAAAGGAAAGTGCGCGAAGAAAGCGGACGTGCCTATCTGGACTTCCCGCTCAACGAAACAACCATCTATCCCGAATACAGAAACAATCCGGCCGAACTGGCAAAGATAAAGCGCAGTATCGACCTGATAAAAAACGATACCAATGTAGTCATTTCGCATATTGACATCCATGGATACGCCTCTCCCGAAGGCCCCTACTCCAACAACGAGCGTCTGGCGCGGGAACGGACCCGGACCTTGAAGGACTATGTATGCAGCCAATATGCTTTCAATGATACATTGTTCACCACCCATTACACCCCCGAAGACTGGGACGGATTTGTCAAGTTGCTGACCGACACCGTTATCACCCATCGCGAGGAACTGCTACATATTGCAGAAAGCAAAAGCAGCCCCGACGGGAAAGAACGGAAAATACGGAAACGTTATCCCGAAGAGTTCCGTTTCATCCTGCAACACTGGTTCCCCGGCCTCCGCCATTCAGACTACACCATCCACTATGTGGTACGTCCGTTTACGGTAGAGCAGGCCAAGCAGGTATTCCAAAGCAATCCCAAGAATCTGAGTATTGAAGAGATGTTCCGCATAGCCCGGACCTATCCTGCCGGCAGTCCGGAATACAATAAGATTTTCATGACGGCGGTTCTGCTTAATCCGGAACACCCCGTTGCCAATCTCAATGCAGCCTGCATCCTGCTTTCGCAGGGAGATACCAAAGGCGCCTCACTCTATCTGGACAAAGCCGGTGAGACTCCCGAAAAGACCCTTTTGCAAGGCATCATGCAAATGCTGAACGGGAACTATACCGAAGCGGAGAACCTGCTGCACAAAGCGGAAGAAGCAGGACTGCCCCAAGCAGGTGAAAACCTGAAGATATTACATGAGATTTACTAATCACATTTTTAACTAAAACTATTTTACATTATGAACAAAAAATTATTATTATCCTTCGCTCTTGCAGCCGCAATGACAGGATGTATCAATGATGCAGATGTTCCCTCAGGAAACGGAGACAATCCGGCTCCCGGAGCCAGAGGAGGGAACATGGAGATTTCATTTGTAGTTCCCAACTCTTCCAACGGCAGCCGTGCCGCTTCCGCCGAAGACTCCGGAGTTTACGAAGACGGAACCGCCGAAGAATACAAGGTGAGCAATGTAACCCTCTATCTGTTTGACTCCTCCAGCAAGAATCTGGTTACTACCATCAATGTAACTCAAAGCGATCTGGGTGCAGGCACTTCCAGCGGAGAGAGCAGCAAAGAAGGACAAACCATTGTCTATCCTTGCAACAAGGAAATCACAGTAAAACCGGGCAACTATGACATCCTTGCCGTAGCCAACGGTTCACAGACCTTCGAAATAGGTCAGGAATCCACATTATTGGGACAGATTGACGCCTCCACCTATGGAAACGGCATGATAACCAGCGTACCCGGAAGCGGTTTCATCATGTCCAACCGCGGCTCGGCCAATATGAACATCACCGTGGAGTCTCCCGAAGAAAGCGACACCAAAGCACAGGTCAGAATCAATCTGGAACGTGCCGTTGCCAAACTGATGGTCAGAAATGACAGCAAGGAAATCTACACGTTGAAGAATTCTGCCGGAGTGACTTACGCCACAGTCCGTCTGAACAACTACAAATTCATCAACCTGGCAAACAAGTTCTACACCTTCCGCCATGTCGCTACACTGGATAACGCCCCTGAGACTCCGTCTGCTCCGTCATCTTACAGCGTGGAAGCAGGAAACTTCGGTAACATCGCCGACAACAACGGTTACCTTATCGACCCCTATTTCTTCGACAAGACCGTAGCTGGAGCCACTACCAATTTCACAGGCGGTTCATTCTACACCAACCACCTGTCAAAACAGACAGACAGCAACTGGTCGGGCCTGGCCGATGCAGGAAAGTACGTTTCCATGTACTGTCTTGAAAACTGTATGTTCCGTCCGGCACAGAACACAGTATACACCACCGGTATCATGCTGAAAGGTACATTTACCCCCGAAGCTTCACAGACCATCGGTAACAACGGTAATCCGGTAGAAGACCCGCTTGTATTCAACACACTGTATTATTTCAACTATAAGTTCTACACCACACTGGCAGCTGTAGGCAAATATGGCGATGCCAATATTGATGGTTTGACAGAAGAATCCAGTGATGCAGAACTGGCTGCCAAGCAGATTACCCGTTTCACCAAGAACGGAGGCAATTTCTCTACCTTCTACAATTACTGGATCAAACATCTTGACAACAACAACCCCACCGTCATGGGCGTCATGGAATTCGGTATTGTACGTAACAACATCTACTCTGTCAATATCACCAGCATCAAGAACCTGGGTCCCGGCACTCCGGATACCAAACCCGATCCGGATGAAAACAAAGCATTCCTGGACGTAGAATTCGGAGTATATCCGTGGATTGTCCGTGACCAAGATGCCGACCTTGAATAAAACAGTCTCAAAATAGAAAAACAATGAGTAAAACTGCTACTATCCTCTTCGCCCTATGTACTCTTTTCTGTAGTGCATGTTCCTGGGTAGACGATGACCAATCCGATTGCCCCACAGGCTGTTGGCTAAAGTTATCCTATACCTATAACATGCTGAATGTAGATGCCGTGACCACCCAGGTAAAAGATGTCACGCTATTTATTCTCGACCAGGAAGGAAACTATATAGTCCGGGAGGAAGTAGACAGTCTTACATTCCATCAAAATGAATGTACAATCCAAGTCCCCTCCCTGCCTCAGGGAGATTACACCTTTCTGGTCTGGGCAGGATTGGCGGACTCACTTTACCGGCATACTCCCACCTCACTGACACTGTTACGCAATGAAGCGGGAGAACAATCCGAAAAACTTTCATCTCTATTCCACGGGCGGCTGGACAACGTGCATATCAGCGGCGAATATCAGGTTTTGGCTCTCTCTCTTACTAAAAACACGAATATTCTGAGCTGCATATTGCAAAGCCAGTCGGCCGCCCCTCTGGATACAGATGATTTCCGTCTGGAGCTGACAGCCCGCAACGGATGCATGGATCACCGGAACACTCCGACAGACTCCGTTTTCACCTGCTATCTTCCCTTCATGCAGGAAAGCGCCAATCTGGAAGACATACAGGTAGTACATGCCGGAATGAATACATTGAGACTGATGGAGAATGACGACACCCGCCTACGGTTAATCTATCAACCTAGTGGAAAAGAGATTTTCGATATTCCGCTGACACCCTATCTGCTTCTGTCACGTAATGTCGAAACAACCTACATGCCTCCACAAGAATATCTTGACAGGCAAGACCGCTATAACCTGATATTTTTCCTGAGCCCGACAGAGGATCCGCAGAAACCTTACATATGTTTACAAATGCAAGTAAACGGCTGGATAATACGTATAAATGATGCAGAATTAGATAAATAATCTTTCTGTTTTGAACATTTCAGTCTATATTCGATTCCGTTATGAAAATTACTTATTATGTAAAATCTATAATACGGAACCTTATGAGAAATAAAAAAAAATTCAACGAGTTTATGAACAAAACGATTGAAGAACTGAAAGACGAGAAACGATATGGTACGGCTCACACTTCTACCAAAGTACCTTGAACGCTTTCTGCGAATTCTGCGGATGCAAGATTGTTTACTTCCACCAGCTCAACAGAGCCACACTGAAAGAATTTGAGACCCACCTGCGCGACAAGCAGCTGAGCTGGAACACCGTTTCCACCTATATGCGGACACTGCGCGGCGCCTACAACAAAGCGGTGGACCAGAAAATAACCACCGGCAACTCCCGCCTGTTCAATCACGTCTATACCGGAGTGAAAAACGATGTCAAGCGTGCGCTGGAAGTGGAGGAGATAAACAAGCTGCTGAACGAAGTTCCTCTGAAAAGACTACCGGAAGACCTGGTGCGATGCAGGGTTTGGGCAAACCTGATGTTCCAACTGCGCGGGATGCCTTTTGTTGATCTGGCCTTTCTTCACAAAAGTGACTTGAAAGGTAACACGCTTTCTTACCGCCGGCATAAAACGGGCGGCCAAATGATAGTGGATATTCCGCCAACAGCAATGGAACTGATCAGACAATATCAGAATACCGACTGCAACTCTCCCTATCTTTTCCCTATCCTGAGCGGCACCAAAACCGGAGAAGATCTGTATATAGAGTATCAGCAGGCGCTACGGATCATGAATTATAATCTGGGCAGACTGGCAAAACGATGTGGAGTGATAACCAAGGTCAGTTCATACACCACGCGCCATACCTGGGCCACCCTTGCCAAATATTGTAATTTCTCTGAACAATTAATCTGTGAGGCTTTTGGACATTCGTCAGTGAAAGTTACAGAAACATATTTGAAAAACTTCAAAAATGAAGAGATAAAGAAAGCTAATGATGCAATAATTCTATACGTTTCAAAAAATGGAAAGAAAAGAGCATAAATAGATAAACAGTTGATTATCAAACTATTTAAATTCCGTTACTTTGTAAGTAACAGAAAATTTATCAATAAACATATTGTATAATTTATATCTCACTATTTTATAACGGATAAGATATAATATTCTGAAATATAATATTTTAATGCATTGCGTTGACTGTGTAAAACGTGATGTGTGTTACTATATTTTTTCTTTTTTATATAATTAAAAACGTTCATTTCATTATTACTTTTTATCTATTAGACCTTCTTTTTTATTAATTTTTAAAAAAGAAGCAGGTTGTTTCTTGTTTGCTATCGATTTATTGTCTATTTTTGCTGCCGAATAAATTCTGTTACTTACAAAGTAACAGAAGAGCAGAAAAAAGAAAAAAAGCGACATAGTTGAAACATAGTTGAAAAAAACATCATATAGATCTGACATATAAAAAGTTTTACCTATGATACAAGTCCAGAGATTTAATAAAGTACTTAAATTAGCAGTCATTCTAGGAGATTTAGTCATTCTGAATGTACTTTTCATCTCATTTAATTCAATATGGAACGAGTTGTTTGGGGAAAGAGCCTGTAGCGGCACTTTACCCCAAATTCTAACTCTGTTCAGCGTATGTTATTTTGCATGCACTATTTCAGGAGGTGTCATACTGCATCGTCGGGGAGCCCGTGCCGACCAAATTGTATTCCGGGTACTCCGCAACGTGTTCTATTTCTCTTTTTTATCGACCGGACTGATGGTATTATCCGAACTTGAGATATATTCCAAACGCTTTTTTATCTATTATTTCATTCTGCTCATCCTCTGTATCACTGTCTATCGCCTGATTTTCCGTTATGGCATACAGCTATACAGAAGCCATGGAGGGAATTTCCGTACCGTCCTCTATTTGGGAAGCACCGAAAATATAGCCGAGCTGTACCATGAAATGACCTCCGATGCCACTACCGGCTACCGGGTACTGGGCTACTTCGACACCACCCCCAATGCCAAATTCCCCGCCAGCTGTACCTATCTGGGAAAACCGGAGCAAGCCATTGATTACCTGGCACAGCACAAGGTGAACCAGCTTTACTGCTGCCTGCCCTCGGCATTGAGCGAACAGATCGTGCCGGTCATCAACTATTGCGAGAACAACCTGATACATTTCTACAGCGTGCCCAATGTGCGCAACTACCTGCGTCACCGCATGCACTTTGAAATGATAGGCAGCGTACCCATCCTCAGCATCCGCAAGGAACCCTTGGGAAAAATAGAGAACAGGCTGATAAAACGCATATTCGATGTAATCTTCTCGCTGCTCTTTTTATGCACATTATTCCCCATTATATTCCTTATTGTAGGAGTGACCATCAAAATCACTTCTCCGGGTCCCATATTCTTCCGTCAGAAACGTAACGGATTGAACAACAAAGAATTCTGGTGCTATAAATTCCGTTCCATGAAAGTCAACAAGGAATCGGACACCTTACAGGCCACCCTCAACGATCCCAGAAAAACCAAATTCGGCGATTTCATGCGCCGGACCAATATTGACGAACTTCCGCAATTCATCAATGTATTGCTGGGAGATATGTCCATTGTAGGGCCACGCCCCCACATGTTGAAACACACGGAAGAATATTCCAAGATAATCAATAAATACATGGTCCGCCATTTCATCAAGCCCGGTATCACGGGATGGGCGCAGGTGACCGGTTTCCGTGGCGAAACCCGCGAACTGGAAGACATGGAAGGACGTGTGAAAGCCGATATATGGTACATGGAGCACTGGTCTTTCCTGCTCGACCTTTATATTATGTACAAAACCGTGGCAAACGCGCTGCACAAAGACAAGCAAGCTTATTAGAACAAGACCTGAAAAATGATTTTTTTTAAATAACAGAGAGCCAAAAAATGAGAAGATTGAAATTTACCCTATTCGCGCTGGCTTCCCTGCTGCTATGCAGTTGCAGCGCCTACAAAAAGGTACCCTACCTGCAAGGGTCCGAGTACCTGAACATGGCAAATGTCCAAACACCCCTGTATGATGCACACATCATGCCCAAAGATTTGCTGACCATCACGGTGAACACCAGTGATCCCGATGCCGCCATTCCTTTTAATCTGACGGTAGCCACCCCTATCACGGCAAACAGCAAAAGCCTTACCAGCCAACCATCCCTGCAACAGTATCTGGTAGACAATAACGGGAACATTGATTTCCCGGTCTTGGGCACACTGCACATCGGCGGCCTCACCAAAAGCCAGGCGGAAAACATGATAAAGGAAAAACTGAAAACCTATATCAAGGAAAACCCCATTGTGAATGTACGCATGGCAAACTACAAAATCTCCGTGATGGGAGAAGTAGCACACCCCGGCACATTCACCATCACCAATGAAAAAGTAAACATCATGGAAGCGCTCGCCATGGCGGGAGACATGACCGTATACGGACAACGCGACAAAGTGAAACTGATCCGTGAAGATGCGCAAGGCAACCGCCAGGTGATTCCGCTGAACCTGAACGATGCCGACATCATCGTATCTCCTTACTACTACCTCCAGCAGAACGATGTGGTGTATGTCACCCCCAATAAGACCAAAGCCAAGAACGCAAGTATCAGCAACAGCACCACCATCTGGTTCTCGGTAGTAGGAACTCTGGTCGCACTGGCCAGCCTGATAGTAACCATTGCCAAATAAACAGAATTATGAAAGAAGACTTATACGACGACCTCTATCTGGAAGAAAAAGAAGAAAAGACCGATTTTAAAGCGATTCTTTTCAAATACGCCATCCATTGGCCCTGGTTCGTGGCATGCACCCTGCTGTGCATGGCGGGAGCCTGGCTCTATTTGCGTTACACCCCGCCGGTGTACAACATCTCGGCATCCGTCATCATCAAGGACAATGACAAGAACAGCAAAGCAAGCAGCGGCATGGCCGACCTGGAAGACCTGGGCTTCTACTCCTCCATCAATAACTTTGACAATGAAGTGGAAATCCTGCAATCGCGCACGCTTATCAAAAAAGTGGTGGAAGAACTGGATCTTTACATCAGCTATGCCACGAAGAGCAGTTTCCATGACATCGAACTTTACAAAAGTTCCCCTGTGAAAGTATGGATTACCCCCGAAGAAGCCCAGAAACTGCCCGCCCCCGCGCGTCTTCACCTGACCTTGCAGCCGGGCAACAAGCTGAATGTGAAACTCCGGATAGGAGAAGAGGAATACAACAAGCAGTTCGACAAGCTGCCCGCCTTGCTGACCACCCCGTCGGGCACGTTCAGCTTTACCCCCAAAGACTCTACAACCGTCCAAAGCACGCAGGAAATCATGGCTACGGTTTCTTCCCCCCGCAGTGTGGCAAACACTTACCGGGGAGCATTGAGCATAGAGCCTACTTCCAAATCCACCACTATCGCACAGATCTCTGTAAAGAGCACGCATACGCAGCGCGGCATGGATTTCATCAACAAGCTGGTGGAAGTATACAACCGGGATGCCAACGATGACAAAAACGAAGTGGCTACCAAGACCGCGGAATTTATTGATGAACGTATCAAAATCATCAACGGCGAATTGGGAACCACGGAACAGGAACTGGAAACCTTCAAGCGCGATGCCGGGCTCACCGACTTGAAAAGCGACGCCCAACTGGCATTGAGTGAAAACTCGGAATACGAAAAGAAACGTGCCGAAAACAGCACCCAGCTCCGGCTGGTACAATTCCTGGCCGGCTATGCCAACAATCCGGATCATGCCTACGAAGTACTTCCGGTCAATGTGGGCCTGACAGATACCGGTCTTGCCGAGCTGATCAACCGCTACAACGAGATGCTGCTGGAACGCAAGCGCCTGCTCCGTTCCTCTCAGGAAAACAACCCTGTGGTAGTCAATCTGGATGCCAGCATCCGCGCCATGCGCAGCAATGTGCTGACCACCATCAACAGCGTACAAAGAGGTTTGGCCATCACCCAGGCGGACCTGGAACGTCAGGCAGGCAAATACGCCGGACGCATCACCAATGCTCCGGGACAGGAACGCCAGCTGGTCAGCATCTCGCGCCAGCAGGAAATCAAAGCCGGTCTTTACCTGATGCTGCTGCAAAAGCGTGAAGAAAACGCCATCACTCTGGCATCTACCGCCAACAACGCCCGCATGGTGGACGAAGCACTGGCAGACGCCATCCCCGTATCTCCCAAAGGAAAGATGATTTATCTGGTAGCACTGATTCTGGGAATCGCCCTGCCGGTAGTTGTCATCTATATCATCGAACTCTTAAAATACAAGATAGAGGGCCGCGCCGATGTGGAAAAAATCACCTCCCTTCCCATTGTGGGCGATGTACCCCTGTCGGAAGATAAAGGAAAAGAAGAAAGCATTGTAGTACACGAAAACCAAAACGACCTGATGGCCGAAACCTTCCGTAATGTACGCACCAATGTACTTTATATGATGAGGAGCGACGAGAAAGTCATATTGGTTACCTCCACCACCACAGGAGAAGGCAAAACCTTTATCGCTTCCAATCTGGCTGTCAGTCTGGCTTTATTAGGAAAGAAAATCGTGATCGTGGGGCTTGACATCCGCAAGCCGAGTCTGAACAAAGCTTTCAACTTATCACACAGGGAACAAGGCATCAGCCAGTTCCTCGCCAATCCGGAACATACCGACCTGATGTCGCTGGTACAAGTTTCACGTATCAATGCCAACTTGTCCATTCTGCCCGGAGGGCCTATTCCTCCCAACCCGACCGAACTGGTGGCACGTGAATCTTTGCCTCAGGCTATCGACATACTGAAAAAGCATTTTGACTATATCATTCTGGATACCGCCCCCATCGGCATGGTGACCGATACCCTGCTGATTTCGCGCGTAGCCAACGCCAGCATCTATGTGTGCCGGGCAGACTACACCCACAAGGCAGATTATACTTTAATCAACGAACTGAGCGAACAGAAAAAACTGCCCAACCTATGTACCCTTATCAACGGACTGGACATGAAGAAAAAGAAGTACGGATATTACTATGGATACGGCAAGTATGGCAAGTATTACGGATACGGTAAAAAATACGGTTACGGCTATGGATATGGCACTGAAAATGTAAATAAAAAGTAATTTCAAAAGTAATTACATAATAATATAAGACTAATTCTCTTTCCAATGTGTTAATATTTTAACAAATTCAGAAGAGAATTAGTCTTATCACGTTTTAATATATAAATATTATTTACTATATTTTTCTTTCGAAACATCAAAACAGGGACACTGTTTCACCCATTCCTCAGGCTCTATCTCGCCATTTCCGTTCAAATCCGGACTTAAATCCCGATGACCGCAAACCTTGCAACCGGGATAATCCACCAGCAACGTCCTGACCAGTACACGCAACGAATGTTTCTGCCACACCGTCCGCGTATCCTCCGGCCTGCCCCGCTCACTGATTCCCCCCTCATAGCATATCCCGATACTCTGTGCATTATACCCACGCGCATGCGCCCCGATTTTCTCTATGGGACGGGTTGTTTTTATATCCCCGTTCTTGCGGATATAAAAATGATATCCGGGTCCGTTCATTCCACGCCTGCGGTGGCACACCTCCAAATCCTGTTCGGTAAAGTCCCTGTCCGCCTTTGTGGCGGAACAGTGGACAACAATCAGATTAATCACTCTCATCCCCCTATGCACGAGCTGATTCCTACTACACCCGCAATAGCCGTAGCTACTGCAATCACCACTTTCAAAATAGTGCTCCAGACAGATTTACCTTTCATTCTACAGTTTTTTTTAATTAAACACTTGTCCGCCATCTACTTAAGCAGGCTTTTGCTCCCCCTTCGTTTTCACCGGCAATTTATCCACTTTCGTATATTTCAGTGCTGCCAGAATACCGCTTAGCGCAATACCCGGACGGAAATTGATACGCGCTTTTCTAATCATCGACACATCATACGTATCCTCCGTTTCCGCACCTCTTCCGCTCAGACCTATCTGGAAAGTGCCCAGATCGGCAAGCCTTACGATCTCGCCCCCTTCCAGAGCCTCCATAATCACATCCTCCAAGGCAACAAGCACAGCCATAACATCCGCACGCGTCACCGTACAGGTTTTCTGAATACGATCCGCCATTTCGCGAATCTCTACATGGCCATTGGCCTGAGCTTGTGCATAAAACTTAGGCACTGCATCCTGATCAAGCGGATTATTACGCTTTACCACCGAATAAGAAACTGTTCTTCCCATACTTTTTCAAATTAAAAATTAAAACTTGCAAATTAAGAAACACACTGGCAATCAACCGTTAACCACTAAGCCGGCTATGATTGACTTTTGATTACACTACAAAGATACGATGAACCGGAAGCCCCGTGTAGACATTTGTAGAGAAGCGTAGGAGATTGTCGGGAAATGTCGAGAATAACTTACAGAGAGAGTAGGAAAACAAGGACATTTTGCGTATCTTTACCCTATAATCAAAACGATAAAAGAACATGAACCAAGAAGAAAAAGCATTCATTATCAGAGCGTATGACAAAGCGGAACTGGCAGAACTATACAGCCCGGGGCGAACTGCCGCGGCAGCCCTGCAAACCCTGTATCGCTGGATGCGGAGAAACATGCTGCTACAGGAAGAATTGAACGAAGCGGGCTACAACAAATTCCGCCACAGCTTTCTGAAGCATGAAGTGGCAATCATAGTGAGGCATCTGGGAGAACCTTAGGACATACGCTTCCCAAAGAACCTGTTGTCTACATCGAAAGACCTTGTTGTTTTTTTAAAATCCCCTGTTGTTTTACCGGAAAGATCCTGTTGTTTTTTGAAAACAACAGGATCTTTTTCACCTGCATTTAAGGCTCACAAGGCTCAGGGCTCACTTAGGCGGTTTTCTGAGCCAAGACTTGCCGGTCTTTCTATACTTACCATCCTCTTTCTCAACGATTTGATAATACACCAAACGCAACAAATAACGTTTCACGGATGCTGTAGGCAACCCGGCTTCATTGGCAGCCGCCATCAGCTCCGAATAGGTGAACTCGCGCGGCATTTTTTTCAAGACGGGACGCAGTTTGAAAAAAGCCTTTACCGGCCTGATTCTTCCGGCAGTATCATCCATGGAAGTGGAAAGCAGCAAACTGTGTTCCAGCAACACATCCACTATCTGCATCGCCGTATGGAAATCCTCATCCGAACACTTCCACTCCGATGTATTCCATTGCGGCTCACACTTACGCAATGCAGTCAGCACCATGGCAATACGAGACATCATCAGTCCGTGGCGCAGCACAATGGCCCCCGGAGAATCATCATCTTCCGCCACTACCTCACGCAGATACGTTCTGAAACGCTCCGTATGCTCTTTCCATTGTTCCTCGGTGAAAACCACCTCGGTAGGCGATCCGGAGAGAAAGATAAACATACGCAGCAGCTCCTCGCCCATCCCTTTGAAATAAGCGCGCATATCCAGCCGGGCCTTGCCGGGGTTTGCCGACTTATACTCCCAGTGGGCCTGTCCCACATAGAAAGCCACACGGCTGTACATTCCATTCTCCAGCGAAGAAATAAATTTATGCAACTGGGCGGGAGTACCCGAAGCGCATAATGCCAGATGAGGATCACTCACAACAACAAGCCGGTGATCCGTCTTGAAATAAGAAGACACCTCCTCGTGCTGGGAGGCGGCACGCATCACATCATCATGTTTTCCATACTCCTGGTGCATGGCAGAACTTATCATGTCCAGCTCGGAGGCATTCATCACCAAGCCGACCGCTCCACCCGCCTCCAAAGCCAGTATCAACTGGCTTTTCGAAATATTGGGAGCCACCTTCAGGATGCGTTCCACCGGCATCTCCGGGCATTGGTCCAAATCGGGAACCCTCTTTTCCTGAGCGGCAAGCCGTTCCTCCAGATTCCACTTCAGCAGCTTCTGCCGGTACTCACGCTCATCCTTCCTGTTCAATTCATCGTAATACTCCTGAATGGCTGCGGGCAGAATTGCCGCCAGCTGCATCACCCCCTTTCCTCTGCCCGAACCGGCCAAAGCCACCAGGTAGAGATCGGCGGAATAAACCATTCCTCCATAATTCATCCTCACCCCCGGCAGGCAACCGCTGATGTTGGTAATCATGGAGAGCAACAGAATATCCCTCTCGCGCTTGTTGCGGACGTGCGTCAAACCACGCTTCAAAAAGTCGGGCAAACGGTCGAACAGTTCATCCGGAAGACACGGAACTTCACGACGCAACTTGTCAGCCTCAAGTTTCTCTAACTCAGCCTCTTCCTCCCCCTCATTGGGCTCAGAATACCGCATAGGTGAGCCCTGAGCCTTGTGAGCCCTGGAAGCAGGTGTTTCGGGCCCCTTGTTCATGTCGGCATACCGGTATCCGGAGTCTATGCGCGGAGGTATATCCCCGGCGGCACACCCCATACCCGCCAGCCTTTCCACCGCCAGCGTTTTCAGCCGTGCCAACTCTTCCTCGCCCACTCCTTTATAGCGGGCGATACGTCCCAGCTTCAACAAAAACTCATTCTTTTTGCCATCCACAAAGGGATTTTGCTCCAGGAACTCGTTGAAGAATGTGTGCAGCATGCCCGAAGCCGCAACGGGAGGCCCGGACGCACCTGCCGGGGTCTTCACTTTCAGCTCCGCCAGAATCTCCCCCACCCTGTCGGGATGCTCCGTCACAAAGCGCCGCCAGGGAAAAACTTCGGTATCCGGACGAAAAAAAGCCTCCGGATCATACGATGCAAAGCAAGGACGGGTGGGATTCTTGCAACTCATGTCACAGGGAAAGGCAAGAAGCTGCGCCACGTGCCATGCCACCAACGCGTATGCCAGACGATACTCGTCCACACTCTCCGCTTCCACACGCACCACCAGTTTCAGCCCGTCGTACGAAACGCTGCGCCATGCCGCCTTCACCCAAGGAGTGTCCTTCAATACCTGCAAGAACTCAGACACACGGCCGTTACATTTATCCACATCCAGCATGGCGTCCCCGCTCCACTGCTTCAGATTGGTTTCGGCATGGCTCCCATCGCAACGCCCGGCTATCACCAGCGCGGCCAGTTTTCTCTTTAACTTCTTGGCCTCTGTCTCCCTGCCCGAAGCCTTCAGGCGCTGATACTCTTCTACTTGCACCTTCCAGCGTTCGCCACGCAGAAGCTTCACAAACTCTTCCAATGTCATATCCACGGCATGTTCATCGAACACCGAGAAATAGAAAGAGCATAAATCGGTATAAACCATTCATGTATGAATTTAAATTATCAAAAGGAGGGCATTTCCCTCCACCATGAAAGCAAAAGTATATTGCAAACCCATACAATCAAAAGTTAAAATTGTACACTTGCCCAATGTAAAGCATTGATTTACAATACCCATTTATGATACAAGTGTACAAATAACCGGGAGACTTCCTTTTAATGTCTTTTCACATTTTGCTCCTTATTTCCTTTCTTTCCTCTTTTTCTTCTCTTTCCGTTCTTTCTTCTTCTTTTCCTCCTTTTTCCGCAGAAACTCGTCTATATCAGCCAACATACTTTTGCACATGCGCTTCAGAACTCTCATTTCCTCATCAGTGTAGCCTTCACCGGACAGGCGATATCCGGCCATGATTTTTTCCAACTCTTGAAGGAAGCTCAATCTGCCACTATTTTTCTTATAAATCTTGATTTTTCCACAATGTTAATATCATTTAAAATATAAAAAGCACAAAAGTATAAATAAATACGTCATTCTTGTTAATTTTTTCATTTTTTGCGAACAAATAGCTTGTTATCGTAAAAAAATGTCTATATTTGCATCAGAATTTAACGACAAGCTTACCTGGGAATGACACAGGTAACAGCGTAGCGTGCTCAAGAGGCATCATTTCTTTCATTTTTTAGAACATCTAACATTACTTTTCCTTCCTCCGAATATGAAAAAATGGCTAGTGGCGTATGTCCGCCTTCACCACGAAAAGAAGACGGCCGAACGGCTGACCGCAATGAACATAGAGAACTTCCTGCCTGTACAAGAAGAAATCCGCCAATGGACTTACCGGAAAAAGAAAATAAAACGGGTGGTTATCCCCATGATGATTTTTGTCCATGTAGATGCGGCGGAACGTTCGCAGGTGCTCACGTTGTCGGCCATCAGCCGGTATATGGTGCTGCATGGCGAACATACTCCGGCAGTGATTCCGGATGAACAGATGGAACGGTTCAAATTTATGCTGGATTATTCGGACGAGGCGGTGGAGATGTGTACCGCGCCATTGGCTCCGGGAGAATTGATACGGGTAGTCAAAGGTCCGCTAAAGGGTCTGGAAGGAGAACTGGTGGAAGTGGATGGAAAAGCGAAAGTGGTGGTAAGACTGGATTTGCTGGGATGTGCTGGGGTTGATATGCCGGTGGGGTTTGTGGAGAAAATAAAATAAGGATGGCGGACGCTAGGAAATGTGGAGGGGAATTTGTAGTTTTGCGGTGAGAAAGGAGAATAAAGGCATGCGTTTGCAATCTAAAGAAATACAGACCATCATCCAAATAGCCAAAGATATTTATGGTGAAACAGTGCAGGTATATCTCTTCGGTTCCCGTCTGAATGACGAAAAGCGCGGAGGAGATATTGATTTATTAGTCCGCAGCACGGGAGAAAAGAAGGGTGTATTGGCACGCATCCGCATGACCGCACGCTTGAAACTGCATTTGGGTGACCAAAAGATTGACGTCATCGGTGACCATGAGGATTCACCGGTAGTGCAGGAAGCCTTGAAAAACGGAATACAACTGATATGACAGAAAAGAAAAAAGAGATAACAGAACGCCTGGAACGGGAATTTGATGTATGCGACAAGCATATCCTTCGTATAAATGAAGCTCTTGAAGGGTTAGGGGTCAATATTCCCATGTCTGCGGATTGTTATTCCAACCTGACAACAGAACAAGTCCGCTGCATAGACCAATTCATATTTCGCTTTTCCAAATTGCAGGATTCCATGGGAGCAAAAATATTCCGATATATATTGGAATATCTGGATGAAGACATCACCGCACTTCCTATGCGTGACATTCTGAACCGTCTGGAACGTTATCTTATTATTCCAAGTGCTGACGAATGGACTTATATACGTGAGTTGAGAAATGAGATCTCACACGATTATCCCTTGCTTGAAACAGATGTTGCCGCCATTTTGAATGAACTGTTTTCCAAAACAGATATTATATTTAGCATTTACAGTAAATTGAAAAGTGTCTTCAACAATAACAGACACGCGTAAACCGTGATACAGGCTACTCTGTAAGCAGTCAAAAAATGGCTATTGATTGAAACCTCTATCTTCACCGCGAACAAAAAATTTAGGATTTATGTATAGCAGTGAAGATGAAGATCTTGAAAGGTTTTACTTTCAATACCAGACCGAGGCTTTGCCTCATGGAGAATCCCTCCAATCGTTTTTGTGTTAATCAGATGATTAAATCAATTATATACTTGTTGAAAACGGGCGATTCAGACCGTAACAGGGAGAAAGATGATTATGATGGAACCGATGATACGCTTCGCACGGATTCGGTTGATCATGTCCAATCCCCGGAGGTTAAAGAGCCTTCCAGGAAAGAATGTGATTTGTCCAATCGTCCTGACGGGTATAAAACAATAGGAGTAGTAGCCGAAGAGGCGATAGAGCATCCTTCTGACTTGACAAAGGTTCCCAGTAGCCTCATTGAAAGGAGAAAAGACTCGATTGTGAACTGCGATGAGACCTGGTATAAAGTGCGTAAATATGATCACTATAAGAAGTGCTATATTTGGGTTCTGGTCAACAAGGCTCGGAAAACAGCCATTTTCTTCTATGAGAATGGTTCGCGCGGTCGTAAGGTACTTACAGACTTTTTGGGTAATGCAGAATTGAAGAGTATTATGTCTGATGGATACAATGCTTATGTATTTATCGGCAATGAGCTGAAATCAGCCCGGTTTAAAGATACTGTACACCAAGTTTGTATGTCTCATGCCAAAAACAAGTTTGTCAAGGCTTCCAATCAGGGTAGTGAACCGACTGCAGAACGCTTTTCCGAAATTTTTAAGGAGTTCTTTATGAGGGAGCGTAAATACGATGATGCCGGATTAACTCCAAAAGAAAGGTTTCAAGAAAGGCAAAGCCTGGAAACTAAGGAACTCCTGATAGAGCTGCGCAGTTTGTTAGATAGTGAACAGTCAAAGGATTCAGAATTTAGAAGCCGGTATTATAAAGAAGCTCTCAATTATCTGAACCGGTTCTGGAAAGAGATCTTTGCTTACTTGGATGATGGTGAATTACCGATAAACAACAACCTGGCTGAGCGAACCATTCGAAAGCTGACCACTCAACGCAACAATTCACTTCATTATGGTAGTGATGCCGGTGCAGAGATGGCAGCAACTTATCACAGTGTGATAGGAACGGTAAAGCTTCATGGCAGTTCTATCTGGAACTTCATCGGAACTTTTTTCAAAAATATCTTTAACGGGTGCAGGGATTATGTTAACATGGTTCCTGACAAAATCACTTTGGCTGCCAGCCAATGTTAAATTCAAGACTAATTAATTAACAAAACTCAGTTTAGGGCACTGAAAAGTGCCCTTTCAAAGGGGGATGACCTAAATTGAGTGCTTACACAAGAATTAAACAAAGTGAGAAATAACAGAGAAAACAATAAGCGTATCGCAAAGAATTCTTTAATGTTATATTTACGTATGGTATTTATGACTGTAATAAATCTATACACATCTAGAATTGTATTGCAAACACTTGGAGTTGAAGATTTAGGTATTTATAATGTTGTTGGTGGCATTATATTTTTCTTAAGTTTCCTAACAGGATCGTTATCAGCAGCATCTTCACGTTTTATTACATACGCTTTAGGGCAAAATAACTTAGACAATTCACGAAAAGTTTTTGGAAATATTGTATATATTCATTTACTTTTTGCCGCAATCATCATTCTAGTAGGCGAAACTTTGGGGTTATGGTTTGTTTCAACCCAACTTAACATTGCTATCAACCGCATGGAAGCAGCTTTATGGGTTTATCACTTCTCTGTACTAACATCAGCATTAACCCTTATGTATACTCCATATAACGCTATGATTATAGCGCAAGAAAGAATGTCTGCATTTGCATATATCACTATTTCTGATGCAATTTTAAAATTATTAATAGCTATTTTATTACCTATAATACCTTACGATAGATTGATCGCATATGCTTTACTAACATTTTGCATTTATGCTTTTGATTTTTTCATTTATTTCTTCTATACACATCAAAATTTTGCAGAAGTTAAAGCTAAATTAGTATTAGATAAAGTTATGTTTAAGGAAATGTTCATATTTGCCGGTTGGACTATGAATGGCAACTTAGCTGTATTCGGATATACACAAGGATTAAACATCCTTTTAAACATTTTTTTCAATACTACAATTAACGCAGCAAGAGCAATAGCTGTTCAAGTACAACATGTTGCAAGTACCTTTTGCTATAATTTCCAAATGGCTTTAAACCCACAACTAACAAAGAACTATGCACAAAAAAACTATTACAGGATGCATGAACTTTTGATTTTCAGCTCCAAATATTCAGTTTTTTTACTATTATTTATCTGCATACCAATGATACTAGAAGCTCCCTTAATACTTTCTTGGTGGTTAGGAAGTTACCCCAACTATACAGTTATTTTTATCAGATACACACTCCTAATAACCTTACTTACAGCATTAGCCAATCCCATCATCATTTCAGTACATGCTACGGGAAATTTAAAAAAATTCCAATTAATAGAAGGAAGCATATTGCTTATGATTGTTCCAATAGCCTATGTTTTATTAAAATATTTCAACACACCTCCTGAAAGTGTTTTTGTTACACATATTTGCATTGAAATATGCACACAATATACACGTTTAAAAATAGTATTTCCCATGATAAAACTAGATATACACAAATATTTTAAATTAGTTATAAAACCAATATTATTAGTATGCATAACAGCTCCTATAATACCAATCATTATATTTCTATGTCTTCCGCAAAACTTACTTACATTTATCATCATATGTACAATAAGCTGTATAAATATAGCGCTTAGCATATTTTGGTTAGGATGCACAGCATTGGAACGCTCTTTTATATTCAATAAAATAATACTTTTCAAGACTAAATATTTTCATGAACACAATTAAACTTTCAATTATTATACCCGTTTATAATGTTGAACCGTATATAACTAAATGTATAAATAGCATCTTAACCCAAGGTCATAGTTATATTGAATTATTATTGATTGACGATGGAAGCCCCGACAATGCAGGTACAATATGTGACGCTTATGCAAAAAAATACCCCTTTATCAAAACCTTTCATCAAGAAAATAGAGGAGTAAGCAGTGCTAGAAATTTAGGATTAAAAGAAGCAAAAGGAGAATGGGTCTGGTTTATTGATAGTGATGATTGGATAGAATCTGACGCATTAGATATTATGTTACCTTATTTAGACAATTGTAATGTAGATATTATCGAATTTTCTTTTAAAAGAAATAAAGACACCATTAGTTTCTTCCCCCACAATATCACTATTTTTGAAAATAAAAATATCATGAAATTTTTTCTCTGTTTTCCCAAATTTCATTTGTGGAATAAAATAATAAAAAGAAATATTATTGGCAGTATAAAATTTCTAGAAGGCCTTTCTATAGGTGAGGATTTTCTATTTCTATCTCAAGTGTTTGACAAGGCTACGAAATATTATTTTATCAATAAAGTTATATATAATTATATTGACAATCGGACTATTTCCGCTATGAACACACTATCTAAACAAAAATATACCCAAAATATTAATTTGATTATAAACTATATAACTAAGTATAAAAATCAATATAACACCTCTAATTATGTGGTTCTCCCTTGTGTTTTCATCAATAGAAATAGAATTATCCCAAACCCAAATGATAAGATCATGTTTCTATTATTACAATTTTGGAAATCAATTCCTATAAAAGATTTAATAAATTCCAATACAAAATTTAAACAAAAAATATACATACTAATTTATAAAATATATTCATTATGGATATGATTGATATTATAATCCCTGTATATAACGTAGAAAAATATTTAAAAAAATGCATCAATTCCGTATTACATCAAACATATAAAAATTATCAAATAATTCTTATTGATGACGGAAGTACTGACTCATCAGGTAAAATTTGTGACGAATATGCTAATCGGTTCGCCCAAATAACAGTAAAACATCAACCCAATGGCGGATTATCTGCTGCGCGTAATACAGGCTTATCAATGTCATCATCCCAGTATATAATGTTTATAGATTCAGATGATTGGATTGAGCCTAATACATTAGAAATATTATTCCAGAAGTTAACTCAGAATAAAGCTGATATAGTATGCTGTGGTTTCTTTTTCGAGTTCGAAAATTACCAAAAAACTTGGCACAAAAACACTTCTGATAAAAATTACATTTACAATTCACAAGAAGCTATAAAAACTTTTTTTTTACGAAAAAAAATAGGTGCAGCAGCTTGGGGAAAGCTATATAATCGTAAGCTCTTTGAGAATGTAAGTTATCCTGTAGGTGAGATTCACGAAGATATTGCAATAATAATACAATTATTATCCAAAGCTTCTACTATAATATATTGTCCTATTCCTTTATGGCATTATCGCCAACAAGAAGGCAGTTTATCAAGGAACATATATAGCAAAAAAAATTATGTATTATATAATCATCTTATAAGCCTTTCTTCCATTTTAAAAAAATATCCCAATCTACAAGAAGAATATGAGGGGTATTTTTATGTTGGAATAAAATCTCTACTATCTTTATTCAAGACAAATGAAGTACGTATAAAATACGCATCTGATTACAATTTTTTCCGCACAATAAGGAAAAAAGGACTTTACAAAATACTAACAAACAAAACTATTGAATTGAAAGAAAAAATCTCAATTTTATTAATAGGAAGCAGCTTTCATAAATACATAAAACATTTTAAAATTTAACTCTCTATAATATGACTTTCAAAGAATACATAAAAGAGGATCGTTCCAAATGTGAATTTCTACTATCTAGAAAAAAATGGTGGCGAGTAAAACTTTTACACGAACATGAATATTCTATTTGGAAGTATCAAAAATTATTAAGAAAAGAAGAATATTATTTTATCAAAAACAATAAAATTTTATCATCTTTTTATAGACGAAAGAAAAATAAATTAGGTGAAAAATTAGGATTCACTATACATAAATTTGTTTTTGGTGAAGGATTACGTATTTGGCACTATGGAAATATAGTTGTAAATGCACACGCACGTATTGGAAAAAATTGTACATTACATGGAGATAATTGTATAGGAAACAATGGAACTAGTAGCAAGGCTCCTATTATTGGAGATAATGTAGATATTGGAGTCGGAGCCAAGATTATAGGAAATATAACTATAGCCAATAATGTCATTATTGGAGCAGGAGCCATTGTAAACAAGAGCATAACAGAAGAAAATGTTGTCGTAGCAGGAATACCAGCAAAAATAATAAAAAAAATATCAAGAAAATGAAGTTTTTTCTCTTCTTCTTAGTAATAGGATTTGAATTCTTTGGAGCACAATATATACTATATACGGATTATCAAGCTTTTCTATTATATAGCTTATTTATTGTAATAAATGCTTTTTTTATTTGGAATTTTATCAACAAATCCATTTTAAAAACAAATATCATTTATGTGTTCACTTTTATTGCATGGCTATCTTATAATGCTTTAGGCTTTATACACACATCTGCAATACAACAACTTCGCAATATACCTAGAGAAGATTGGATTTTATGGATTTATTTTTTATTAATATTGTCCAGCTTTTTGATTTATATTCCAATAAAAATTATGCAAAATATTAACTTTCATAGTGTTTCGTTTTTGAAGAACTTCGTTATTCATCCTCAAACTATAATTTTGTTGATATGCATTGGTTTTGCATTGAATTTATATAAAATACACATTGCAGGTGGACTAGAAAGCTTTATTAATGCGGCTTATGGAGCAAAAGTTGAAAGTAGTTACATGACTTTTTTTAATTTATTTATTGGTATAACTTCAAATATTATATTTATAATATTACCATATATGTTTTTAAAGCAAAAAAGCCTTATTAAAATTTTAGCTATTATTTATTTATTATTTTATATCATAATCGGTTGCTTAAATGGCTCATCTATGTCTATAATGACTCCTGTTATAGCTTTATTTACATACGCTCTATTTATGACAAAAAAAGCGAATACAAAGAAGAAACTAAAACGCTTTTTTATTATAGGATTAACAGTTGGAATTGTTGGAGGTATGTTAATTCGTGTAAATCGTAAACATGATAAAGAGTTCACAATTCATAATATAGAACAAGCTTTTAATGAAATTATCACATCAGCAACATTCGATAATGTTACAAATTTACAGTATATACTAGGACACATGGAGCCAATAAATCAACCCCAGCAATTTATACTACCTTATGTTCATTATTTACCTAGAAACATATTTACTTGGAAACCTGTAGAATTAGGACGAATTATTGGATATAAACATGTAGGAGTTAATAAGGATTCCAAAGTAGCCTTTTTATCAAGTCCTATTGGAGACTTTTATTATGATTTTGGATTGATAGGAATTATTTTAGGTATGTTATTTGTAGGTTTTTTTATTGGATACATACAGGAAAAGCTAAATACACTCCCTCAATCTCCATTTATATTATCTATAATAATTGCCTTTAGCCTGCAATTCACCGGTTTATCCGCATGGTATACAGGATGTTTTACAGCAATTGTACGCCTTCTTATTTTATATTTTATGGTAATATTAATAGAAAAAATTATATCTTTAAAAAAACAATACTATTGATATAATAAGAATAATCTAGCTATTTTAACTGTATTGAGATATGAAAGAACAAATAAAATTATGTGCTATATCCGATTGTACAGGTTGTATGGCCTGCCAAGCCGTTTGTGTACATCATGCTATTGAAATGGTTACAGATGATTATGGATTCAAATATCCACAAATAGATGAAAATAAATGCATAGGATGTAAAGCATGTACTTATCGATGTCCCGTTTTAAATTTACCCTCTTTTAAATACCCTATAACTGCCGCAGCTTGTTTTACCATAAATCAAGATGAAAGAAAAAAGTCATCTTCTGGTGGATTAGCCACTTGCATAGCTAAAAAAATAATTCAGAGCAATGGTATTGTATATGGATGCGCTTTTCTTGCTCCACTAAAAATAAAACATATTAGATGCTCAACAATAGAAGATATTGAAAAATTAAGAGGTTCAAAGTATGTACAAAGTGATGTAGAAGGTACTTACAAAAAAATGCGACAAGATCTAAAGAATAAATTAACAATTTTATTTATTGGCACTCCATGCGAAGTTGCCGCCGTTAAATCTCTTTTTCCACAAGTTCCTAACTTATATACGGTAGATATTATATGCCACGGCACTCCTTCTTTACAATTTTTACAAGAGACATTACCAAATAATATCAAAGAAAAATCATTAGCAATGCAAATAGAGTTTCGCACAAATACAAAATTCCATTTCTCACTAAAAAACCAAAAGGGAACTTTACTCTATGAACGACCACTTTCCAACGATATGTATATGAAAGGTTTTTTTAATGGAACTACTTTCCGACCTAGCTGTTTTAAGTGCCATTTTGCACAAAAAAAGAGGATATCAGACATTACATTAGGTGACTTTTGGGGCTTAAAATCCACAATAATTAAAGATGCGAAAAAGGGGGTATCATTAGCTTTGATAAATACGACAAAAGGAGAAGAATTATTCAATAAATGTCTTAAAGATATATTTGTAGAAAAGCGACCTCTAGAAGAGGCTTTTATCGGTAATGAACAGCTAAATTATCCTTTTCAAAAAAAATTTAGGACCTCGATATTTAGATGTCTATACCCTAAACTAGGATATAATAAAGCTTTGTGCTGTGCTTTACCTGATAAAGTCTTAGCAATGAAAATAACATATTTAAAAAATAAAATATTAAAAAAACAAAGCAATGAAAATAAAAACAATAACATGCCATAATGTATACAATTATGGTGCCTCTTTACAAGCCCATGCCTTAATGAATTATTTAGAAGAACAAGGGCACCAAGTAGAAATAATTGATTACATGCCTGAATATATAAGAAAAACATTAAGTATTGGATATATGGGAAAAAAATGGCGTAAAAAAAATATCCTCATTAAACTGGCTTTTTATATTTATGTCATCCCCACACGCATGATGCAATACCCAATGAGAAAGAAATTTAAAAAGTTCAACCAACATTTTTTAAAACTTACTCAAAGATACGAATCATGGGATGAATTAAAAAAACAACCACCGATAGCTGATATCTATTTTTGTGGAAGTGACCAAATTTGGAATACCAATATCCATAATGGTTTAGATCCTGCCTTTTATTGCGATTTTGCACCATATGGAACTATTCGTGCATCCTATGCTGCAAGTTTTTCAATCTCATCACTACCCCAAGAGCATAAAGATTTTGTCAAAAATAAATTAGAACAAATGAATTTTATATCAGTTCGTGAAAAGACGGGGCTTAACATATTGGAGAAACTAAAAATACAAACAGGAGTACATGTTATTGATCCTGTTTTTCTTAAATCTAAAAATGATTGGTTAGAAATGTGTTACACACCAATGTATAAAAATTATATTTTAATTTATGATCAAGAAAACAATCCTGAGATAAAAGCTATTGCTATGTTTTTGAAGAAAAAAACAAGAAAAAAAATCATTGCATTTAAGAACTTATATCCAATGAGTTATGCAGATATTCAAATTCATAATGCAGGTCCAATAGACTTTATAAGTTATATCTCTTGTGCAGATACTATAATAACAAATTCCTTCCATTGCTCAGCCTTTTCTCTGATAATGCAAAAACAATTCTTTGTTGTTCCACGTACACATCAAAAGGTAAATTCCCGCATGATAGATTTATTAGAATATATTGGAAATAAAGATCATTTTATATCATCTACAATTGAAATAGAAAAAGCATCTCCTATTAACTTCAATGAGTCGCAAATAAAAATACAAAAATTAATAGATTTTTCAAAGAAATACATAGACCAAGTATTAAAAAGTAAATTATAAATCAATGAAATCGATTACATTTTTAGCCCAATTCCCCCCTCCCATACATGGACTTTCCAAAGCTGTAGAGACCCTATTCAACTCCAGTTTAAAAGAGAAATACCATTTTTCAAAAATAAATATAACTAATAATAAACAAATTATTAGTACACTATTGTCATTGTGGAAATGTCGAGGAGATATTATTTATTTCACTCCATCGCAAACCATTTGTGGCAATCTGAGAGATTTATTATTTTTTAAAATTATTCAGTGGAAAAAGAAGAAGTGTATCGTTCATATTCATGGAGGTTATTATAGACAATTAGTAGACAAAGATTGTAATTTTTGGCAACGCAAGATGAATTATTCAGCAATTAAGCAATTGGCTGGTGGGATTGTTCTTGGACATTCACTCCATAGCATATTTAAAGATATGCTCCCTGATGATAAAATCTTTATTTGTCCTAACTGTGTGGATGATGCATTCATCGCCAACTCTATAGACATTAAAGGAAAAACGATCTTGGACACAAATATTTTACATATTTTATATTTGAGTAATTTCATAGAAACAAAAGGATACCGAGAAGTACTTCAACTAGCACAATTAGCACATGATAGACATGATGAAAATAAATTCATTTTCCATTTCGCAGGTGATTTTTTTGAAGATACTGAAAAAACTTACTTTCATAAACATATTAAAGGACTAAATAATATTATATATCACGGCATTGTTTCAGGCCAAGCCAAAATAGACTTGTTAAAGCAATGCCATATTTTCATTTTACTCTCTCGATATCCCAATGAAGGACAGCCTATATCAATATTAGAAGCCATGGGCAATGGCATGGCCATTATCACAACCGATCATGCAGGTATCCCCGAAATAGCATCTCATGAGAATGGTTTTATTTGTAATAAATGTCATATAGATATAAATGCCATATATACTTATCTAATAGATTGTTATAATAACAGAAATAAATTGGCAAGAGTCTGTCTTAACAATTACCAAATAACCCAACAAACATATACCGAGAAACAATATATTAATACGATGGATAAAATATTTAAGTCAATATGTTCATTGTAAAATTAGAAAACTTTGATAACTCTATATTTCCTAAAAAAGCAAGCTTTTTAAAACAAGCTCTTTGGTATTTTGTCAACGCATTATTTGTACGTGCTTCCTGGAATCCTTTTATGGGAATAAAAGTGTTCTTTCTAAAACTTTTCGGTGCAAAAATAGGGAAAGGACTAGTAATAAAAAATAATGTGAACATAAAATTCCCTTGGAAACTGACACTAGGAAATGATGTATGGTTAGGGGAAAACGCATGGATTGATAATCTTGATGAAGTCATAATAGGAAATAATGTATGCATTTCGCAAGGGGCATTATTACTTACCGGAAACCATGATTATACACTGTCCACTTTCGATTACCGAAATGCCCCCATTATAATAGAAGACGGTGCATGGATTGGTGCAAAAACAGTGGTATGCCCCGGAATAAAAGTTAAATCGCATGCAATACTAACAGTTGGATCTACTGCTACGAAAAATATGGAAGCATACGGAATTTATCAAGGAAATCCCGCACTAAAAATTCGAACAAGAAATATTACAAGATAAAAGCATCAACATTATGAAAGTTTCAATTATCACTTCCTGCTACAACCGGGAAGCCACCATTCGTGGAGCAATAGAAAGTGTGCTGGAACAGGATTATCCCAACATAGAATACATTGTGGTGGACGGAGCGTCGAAAGATAACTCGCTGGCTGTCATCAATGAATATAAAAACGGGATAGATACAATTATCTCCGAGCCGGATAAAGGTATGTATGAAGCGATCAACAAAGGAATACGTGCAACAACAGGAGATATTATAGGCCTGATTCACTCCGATGATTTCCTGTTCTCATCTCACACCATCTCCGACATAGTGAAAACATTCGAGGAACAGGATGCGGATATGATATACGGCAACGGGGTCTTTGTAGATTATGACGACACCAACCAGATGATACGAAACTGGATAAGCGGACGGTACAGTAAAGAGAATGTGAAAAACGGATGGCTTCCACTCCACCCCACTGTCTATATAAAGAAGGAGTGTATGGATAAATGGGGGCTTTACAACGAAAGTTATAAGATAGCCGCCGACTCGGATTTGCTGGTGCGCTATCTGTATGAAGCCGACCTGAAAGTATATTACCTGAACAAATACATTGTGAAAATGAGAATGGGGGGGCTTTCTACCGATGCAGGAAAAAGCAAACAGAAATGGGCGGAGGACTTGAGAATGTATAAAAGTCACGGCATAAAACCCATCTCGGCACTAAAAGGCAAAATTCTTTCAAAGATTCCACAGTTCATTGAAGCCAGACTGCCGTGGAGTGAAATACCGGAAGCAGAGGAAGAGAGCCTGATACAACCTGACGCCGCAAATAAAAAAGAATGAGAATACGTTTACTGATTCTAACCTTGCTGATTATCGGAGTTCATCAGCATATACAAGCACAATATATGCTGGGAACTACCGGTATGATGAATATTCCTACCGCCGACAGGCAGAAGCCGGGAACTGTGATGCTGGGAGGAAATTATCTGCCCAAACAGATGATGCCTGCACGATTCGACTACAACACGGGAAATTACTTTGTGAGCATCAGTTTCTTTTCCTTTCTGGAACTTGCCTATCGGGAAACTTTAATAAAGGGGGACTATGTATCATCCAAGCCTAAATACAATCAGCAGGATCGTTCCTACTCCATCCGGCTGTGTGTGTGGAAAGAAGGAAAGTTTCTGCCGGGAATAGCACTGGGAGCCAATGACCCGATAGCGGATAAAGGAGCCAATACTTTTCAATCTTACTATGGGGTGATAACGAAAGGATTCCATCTGGGAGGAGAGCATTATCTCTCGGCTTCTTTGGGATATTATCTGGAAGGCGGGAAGAACAGTAATACCAAATGGTTCGGCAATAAATACAAAGGTGTATTCGGAGGGATAAGCTATATACCCGCTTTCTGCAAAGAGTTGAAGATGATGGCCGAATATGACTCGGACGGGGTGAATGTGGGAGCAGCTGTCAGGCTGTGGAAACATTTGTCCATGCATGCTTTTACCCACGATTTTACTTGCGTATCGGGTGGTATACGCTATGAGTGTACCCTAATACATTGACACAATGAGCAGATATTTAATAGTAATCCTCCTTTCGGCATGGAGCATCTCCCTCCGGGCACAAGTGGCCGAGAAACTACAGCAACTGGGAATGGAGAACATACAAACGGTAACGGAGGTGAACGGCAACACGACGATTGCTTTTGAGGACAATGTATATAGAGGCACTTACCGGGGAATAGGCAAAGCCATCGAAGCTGCCATGGAAGGAATGCACGGGGGAAATCTGCAAATGGTGGTGCTGGAACACAGTATCCCCCAGCTATGCATTACGCTGACCGAGAAGGTGATAACCGAATATAAGGAGAAACAGATTACCATAGGGGAAGTGTACCGGCAGATGGGAATCAGTTATGATACCGATGAAGCGATGGAGGTACTGAAAAAGAGACACCGGACACTCAATTCATCGGCAGGGAAAGTAGACATTGTGGTCTATCCGGAAGTAAAACTGGAGAACTCCAGCTTTGACCGACTTTATACTTACTATGTCAACCTGGCTCCTGCCGTAGAGATGGCTTTATGGAAAGGGGCGGAACTGACGGCGCAAGTGGTATTCCCGGTAGCGACCAACCTAAAAGGACAGTATAAGAAGATACGTCCCGGAGTGATTGCACTGTCGCAAGAGTTTTGCTTCGGCAAAGGATTTTTAGGGCGAGTAACAGCAGGAAACTTTACCAACAACCGCATGGGGGCACAAGCGGAAATGAAATACCGCACAGCGAATGGCAGACTGGAACTGGGAGCTGTGGCAGGAAGTACCGTGCAATCTGTGCTGACCGACGATGAAGGATGGTATATCAGCCGAAAACTGCGGATGAATGCCGCGCTGAAAGCATCTGTGTATGAACCTCGCTTCAATTTGCAATTTGATTTGCAAGCTGCACGTTATCTATATGGAGATTATGGAGTAAGAGGCGACTGCACCCGCCATTTCGGAGAATATGCCATCGGCGTGTATGGAATGTATACCGACGGGGAAATAAACGGTGGATTCCATTTTGCCATCCCGCTGCCGGGCAAGAAGTGGAGCCGTAACCGGGGGGTACGTGTCAGGCAAGCGGATTATTTTGCCATGGAATACAGTATGGAATCCTGGGGCAGATATGCGGATGAAAAAATGGGGGAAACTTACCGTACCCGACCTGACGAGAACCGGAGTAACCGGTTTTTCCAACCGGAATATATACGCTATTTCCTGATAAAGGAAGCAAATAAATAGATTACTAATTTTTAAAAACGAAGAAAAATGAGAACAAACAAGTTTTTTAAAACAGGTTTGCTGCTGTTTGTAGCAAGTTTGGGATTAATAAGCTGCGGGGATGACGACAAAGAACCGGAAATTGTAGTTGACCCTGTAAGCGAAAATGTGGAATATTACATTGAAGGTAAAGTAGTAGCGGATAATGCCGCACTGGAAGGAGTCAGCGTTACAGCAGGAGAGGCTACCGCAACCACAGACGAAAACGGTCAATATTCACTGACGGTAAAAGATAAGAAAACTTATACGGTGAGCTTTGCCAAGAAGGGATATAAAACTGTTTCTGACGCATCAGTGGAAATAGCCAGCAACGCTACCAACAAGAGTCTGATAGCATTGAACGTAACCATGAACAAGGAAGGCGTGGCTGTGACTGTTGATCCTGAAAGTGATAAAGTGATTACAGAAAAAGGAGAAGGGGAAACTGAAGATGCCCAGACTGTCTTGACTATTCCCGTTGGTGCCGTATCAACCGCTACCGACGTAACTCTTACTCCGTATCTGGAGGCTGTTGCAACCGATGTGACTCCGGGCAGCAAGGAAGAAGCGATTCCCATGACTAATATTGCTATCAGTTCCAGCCAGGATGCAGCCCTAAATCAGGATGTTACCTTGTCTGTAGCCAATGCTAGTTCCAGCGATTATTATTTTGACGAAGTAGAGGTATACGAAAAGACTAACGCACGTGCTATCGGTGACTGGAAGAAATATGCCGACGCCGCTTTTGATAAAGCGACCAACAGCTACATAGCTGCCATCAAAAAGGGAAGTTCTCTGAATCAGGATTATTCTATCCGTGTAAAGAGTGAAAAGAATGTCAGCGAAACCAAGAACGATGAAATATTGAAAGAAGACAGTTACAGTAACGCAGGAAATATGAGCGCTACTACTTATGATATTCCTTATACTGCCAAATTAGGATGGGAAATCTCTGCATCCGGACTGGATGAAGGTGCTCTTTCATTGGTGAAAGCTGCCATAGCCGCACAAGAAGGTGGATCGGAAGGTGTATACACCGTAAACAAAACCTTTACAGCCCACGTAAGCGGTGACTATATTCTGTATTTCTCTTGCAAAGCCAAATATGTAGAAAAAGAGTACACTTTCTCTATTGCCGGCAAAAAAGCAGTTGCCAAAGTGAAACACTACTTGGGAACAGACTTTATTTATACCAACCAAAGCGCAAGTATGCATGGCGGCGGCTCTATGGAATAAAACATTTTTTCTAGAATAATACAAAATATGAGTAAAAAAGTAGCATTGATTTCAGGTATCACAGGACAGGACGGTTCGTTCCTGGCCGAGTTCCTGATAGAAAAAGGATACGAGGTACATGGTATCCTGAGACGTTCTTCTTCATTTAACACTGCACGTATAGAACATCTGTATCTGGACGAATGGGTACGGGATATGAAGCAGAACCGACTGGTGAACCTGCATTGGGGGGATATGACGGACAGTAGCTCACTGATACGTATCATACAGTCCGTACAACCTGACGAGATTTATAATCTGGCCGCACAAAGCCATGTAAAAGTAAGCTTCGACGTGCCCGAATACACAGCGGAAGCGGATGCGGTAGGTACGCTGCGCATGCTGGAGGCGGTACGTATATTGGGGCTGGAAAAGAAAACCAAGATTTATCAGGCATCTACTTCGGAACTTTTCGGACTGGTGCAGGAAGTTCCTCAGAAAGAGACTACTCCTTTCTATCCCCGTTCTCCATACGGAGTAGCCAAGCAATATGGTTTCTGGATAACCAAGAATTACCGCGAAAGCTATGGCATGTTTGCCGTAAACGGTATTTTGTTCAATCACGAAAGTGAACGCCGGGGCGAAACTTTTGTTACCCGGAAAATTACCCTGGCGGCGGCACGCATCGCACAAGGATTCCAAGATAAACTGTACTTGGGGAATCTGAACTCCCTGCGCGACTGGGGATATGCCAAAGACTATGTGGAATGTATGTGGCTGATTCTGCAACACGATACGCCCGAAGACTTTGTTATAGCCACCGGAGAATATCACACTGTACGCGAATTTGCTACCCTTGCTTTCAAGGAAGCGGGCATCGACTTGCGCTGGGAAGGTGAAGGTGTGAACGAGAAAGGTATTGACACAGCTACAGGCAAGGTGCTGGTAGAGGTGGATCCCAAATATTTCCGCCCGGCAGAGGTGGAACAATTACTGGGAGATCCTACCAAAGCCAAAACGTTACTGGGATGGAATCCCCGCAAGACTTCATTCGAGGAACTGGTGAAAATCATGGTGAAACACGATATGAAATTCGTGAAGAAACTTCATCTCAAAGCAAGCTGTTAAATCATTAGTCAAGAATTTCAATGGAGAAATCAGCCAAAATTTATATAGCAGGGCACCACGGACTCGTGGGCTCCGCTATTTGGCGTAACCTGCAAGAAAAGGGCTACACCAACCTGACCGGCAGAAGCCACAAGGAACTGGACTTGCTGGACGGAGTTGCCGTAAAGGACTTCTTTGACCAAGAAAGACCGGAATATGTAATCCTTGCCGCCGCCCACGTGGGAGGTATCATGGCAAACAGCACATACAGGGCGGACTTTATCTACAAGAACCTGCAAATACAACAGAACGTGATAGGGGAAAGCTTCCGTCACGGAGTGAAGAAATTATTGTTTCTGGGAAGTACCTGCATTTATCCCAGAGATGCACAGCAGCCGATGAAGGAGGATGCTCTCCTCACCTCCCCGCTGGAATATACGAATGAGCCATACGCCATCGCCAAAATAGCGGGGCTGAAAATGTGCGAGAGTTTCAACCTGCAATATGGTACCAACTATATCGCTGTAATGCCTACGAACCTGTATGGCCCCAATGATAACTTTGATTTGGAACGCAGCCATGTGCTGCCTGCCATGATCAGGAAAATACATCTTGCCAAATGCTTGAATGAGGGTGACTGGGAGAACATACGCTATGATCTGGATATGCGCCCGGTGGAAGGTATAAACGGGGAGAGCAGAACAGAGGAGATACTGGCCATCCTGAAAAGCTACGGCATCAGCAAGGACGGGGTGGAACTGTGGGGAACAGGCACGCCGCTGCGCGAATTCTTATGGAGTGAGGAGATGGCGGATGCCAGTGTTTTCATCATGGAGCATGTGGACTTTAAAGATACTTACCGTCCCGGCACAAAAGAGATACGCAACTGCCACATCAACATCGGCACGGGAAAGGAAATATCCATCGCCGACCTGGCGCATCTGATAGTAAAGGAAACGGGATATAAAGGCAGCATTACATTCAATCCGGAGAAACCGGACGGAACCATGCGCAAACTGACTGATGTGACCAAATTGCATGAACTGGGATGGCATCACAAAATAGACATAGAGGAAGGGGTGCACAAGATGTACCAATGGTATCTGGAATATAAAAAGAAATAAAGAGCATACGTGTTATGGAAACTCATATCGTTATCATGGCAGGCGGCATAGGAAGCCGCTTCTGGCCCATGAGTACGCCGGAATGTCCCAAACAGTTCATTGATGTGACGGGATGTGGCAAAAGCCTGATACAACTGACAGTGGAACGCTTTCAAGGGTTGTGCATTCCGGATAATATATGGATAGTGACTTCGGATAAGTATAAGGAGACGGTAAGGAAACAATTGCCATCCGTGCCGCCTCATCATATACTGACGGAGCCGGTTGCACGTAACACGGCACCCTGCATCACATACGCTTGCTGGAAAATCAAGAAACACCACCCGCACGCCAATATCATAGTGACTCCTGCGGATGCATTGGTTATCAATACGGATGAATTCCGCCGGGTGATAGCCAAGGCACTGCTGATGACAGATCAAAGCAAGGCCATTGTAACCATAGGTATCAGACCTTGCCGCCCGGAAACGGGATACGGATATATAGCCGCGGGAGAAGAGGTGGATCAGGATATACGGAAAGTGGATGAATTCAAAGAGAAACCGGACTTGAAAACGGCACGGCACTATGTGGACGCCGGGAATTATTTCTGGAATGCAGGGATCTTTGTATGGAATGTAAAGACCATAGAAGAGGCTATACGCCGTTATGCACCGGGCATTGCCGAGGTATTCGACAGGATTTATCCGGAGTTCTATACCGAAAGAGAGAAAGAAACCATAGAAGAGCTGTTCCCTGCTTGTGAAAGTATATCCATAGATTATGCCGTAATGGAAAAAGCGGAACGGATTTATGTATTGCCGGCAGAGTTCGGATGGTCTGATCTGGGTAGCTGGGGCTCATTGCATTCCTTGCTGCCCAAAGATGAACGGAACAATGCCGTTGTAGGCGAGAATGTCCGATTGTATGAATGCAATAACTGCATTGTACACACACCGCATTTGAAACAGGCGGTAATACAAGGACTGGACGGGTATATCATAGCCGAGAAAGAGGGAACCCTGCTGATATGCAGACTGGCAGAGGAGCAGCGTATTAAAGAATTTTCGAAAATATAAGGAATGATTATAGCAGTTGACTTTGACGGCACAATAGTGGAGCATAAATATCCCGAAATAGGCAGGGAACTACCCTTTGCCATAGAAACGCTGAAAAAACTACAACAGGAACGGCATCGCCTTATTCTGTGGAGTGTGCGGGAAGGTGAATTATTACAGGAGGCCGTGGATTTCTGCCGGGAGCGTGGACTGGAGTTTTATGCCGTAAACAGCAATTATGCGGAAGAAACCCTGGAAAGTAATCATTACTCCAGAAAACTGAAGGCGGATTTGTTTATTGATGACCGTAATCTGGGAGGACTGCCCGAATGGGGGATGATTTACAGAATGATCCATGACAAATGGGGATACGAAGATATTTATCAAAGTTCAGGTAATAAAGAAGAGACTAAAAAGCGAAGCTTTTGGAAGATACTTTTTTCCAAGATGTAGAATCTCCGCTTCCTAATGTAGTGATACAGGCGGAAGCCCATAAGAAAACTAATGTTAGATCAGAGGTAAGTACTGTTATCAGCGGATAACGGGAACTTACGAAACAGTGTTGGTGATACCCGCCTGGGAAGGTAGGTATCACCTTTTTTTTGATCTATTCCATCAGTATTTGAAGACTTGTTCTTCTCCGGGTTCTATGGTCATGGCTTTCATTCCTTTCCGGGTTGGAATGTTCAGCACTCCCTTTCCGCCGTCGGACTTGATACGGATCTCTTTCTTATCCATATAGATATGGATATTGCCGTATGGAGTGGGCACGGTTCCTTCCATCCATTTCAAGCCGCCCAGACAAGGGGTGACGGAGTATTCCTCGTAACCGGGTTTGGTGGGTTTTACTCCCAGATAGTATTTGCCCAGCAAATAGATGGGGCTGGCTCCCCATGCATGGCAGAGGCTTTTGCCGTATGGACGTCCGTACATGGCCAGATGCCGGGTACCTGTTTCTTCGGGATTGTATTTCTCCCAGAAACTGGTAGCTCCTTCTTTCAACATACCGCCCCAATAGGCTTTCATTTCTTTCATCACCGATTCTTGTTCGCCCAAGGCGCACAGTGCTTCCAGTTCATAGAAACGCATATAAGGAGTGGTGATTTTCAAAATACTGTCATTCTGCAATACGGTGTGTTTGATGGTCTGCTGTTTATCGGCATTCAGATAATTGAAGAAGACAGAGAACATATTGGCGTAGCGGGTAACGGACTCACTCTGCTTGCCCTGAACGCGGTTGTGTACCATCGCCTGTTTCTGCTCATTCCAGAAAGCGGGTTCCAGCTTGGAACGTAAAGCGGAAGCCAGTTTCTCATACTTGGTTTTGTCTGCCGTATTGCCGGCCAGACCGGCACAAAGCGCCATGGTTTCCAAACTCTTGCAGAACAAGACTTGCTCAAAGGAGAGTTCGCCTTTCTTGTCCAGATAACCGTCTGCCCAGTCTACGAATACCCAGTCACCGGTCATGCCTTCCACCATACCGTTGGCATTGGTGCGTCCCAATACATAGTCCATCATGCTTTGCATACGCGGATAGAGTTGGGTTACAAAGTCTTTGTCACCGGAATACATGTAGTAATCGTAAATACTGAGGAACCAATAGAAGGTGTAGTCCATAATGGTATTGCTGTGGCTGGTCACAGGGTCTTTTCCGCGAAGCAGCCAGATGGTACGCTTCACGGTTTCATTATCGAAGAACAGATAGTAGTTCATCAGGTAACTCTGGATGGCATCGCCACTCCATACCCAACGGTCGCGCTTGATGCCGTCGATAAAGAATTCACGGGTAGTAAGGTGCATGGTGTATGCTCCTACTTCCCAGATGCGGTTCAGCTCTTCGTCATTGCATTTGAATGAGCCCCGGTACTCTTCGGGCAGGTATTCGTATTGCATGGAAACGTCCTGTATCGTTACTCCCGGATCGCAAGTGACATAGACATAACGGAAGGCCTTGCTGTTGTCCAACGTGTATTCATCGTATAGTTTCCGTGTATTCCGGATGGCCAGATCGGTTATCTGCCCCGGCTCTGCCAGCAATTTGTCCAATGTTTCGCAATATTCCGTATCCAAGGCTTCTTCAGGACTTTCACCATAATAGATATGGATCGTTCCTTTTCCCTTTACCTCTTTCAGAGTGATATAACCAAAGGTCTCTTTTCCGAAGTCGTACAATACCCCTTCTTTCCGGGGAGTGGAGGAAACTGCTTTCATCGGTTTTCTGGCCAATGAAAACTTGGAAGGCAGTTGGGTGGCTCCGTCAAAGTTCCAACACCCTGCATCCATATAAACGGTGGCAGAAGTATCACTGGCTTTTCCGCTTTCGTCTATCCATTCCTTGTCTTCGTAGGTTACTTTCCAGGTCTTATCCGTATTTACGGTTTTTCCTTTCACATAAATAGTGGGGGGAGTGGACTGATTCCACACTTTGATGTTCAGACTGTGTTTTCCTGCGGGGAGTTTCAAGGTGGAGGGCATACCGAATTGCAGTTTGCCGTCCAATTTCACATTGTATTTTCCTTCGGCGGCAATGAAGATTTCTTCCGGTTCCGCCAGGTCCAATTTCTTGCTGAATTCCACTACCACATAATGGCTGTCCGTTTTCCAGAAGGGAGGGAAAAAAGCACCGCGTTCCGTACGGCGGTTGTTCATCCGGTTGCCCAGCCATATCTCATAATCACCCGGATACCAGATCCAGGTCTGGGCGGAGGCGGCAGCACTCAATGCAAGTGCTCCGACTAAAGTGGCAAGTTTGTTTTTCATAATGGTATCACGTTTTATTTTTCCTTCAAATAGCTATATTCTTTGGGCAGTCCGGCATTTGCCTTGATGCTGTCGTTCACCATCGGACCATTGTTTTCCCATGTATTGCCCGGACCGTTGGCGTTCTTCAGGAACTTCTCTCCTTCCGTCCAGTTGTCCTTGACGGTGATAAATGAAGATCCTTCGTCGGTGTAAAGATAGAACCAATGATTGGGATCGTGTGCATAACCGGGTGAAAATATGTCGGAAACGCAATTTTCCGTAATCCGGCTATGGGGTTGTGAACCTAATGTATAAATACCGGCTACATCATACATGTGCTTGGCATAGTGATGAATCAGGTTGGCGTGCACGCGGTTATTGCGCATACAGTTTACCGTACGTGTCCACCCCCATCCCAGACTGATGCCCGAATAGGATACATCACTGATTTCATTGTGCTCGATATTGATATCACTGACATAACCGGCGCAAATGCCCAAAGTGCCCCAGTCTTCATTGGTCACATCATTGATATAATTGTTGGAAATGGTCAGTCCGGTACAGACCTCACGACGGTCGGCAGGATCGTATGGAAGATGTGTTTCGTGAGCGGCAGGGCTGAAACTGCCCGCTACAATACCGTTCCCGGCAATATCACGGAACAGACAGCCGTTTATATGTCCTCCATCGGTGGCCCATTCATAATCAATGCCTGTAGAGCCCAAATGCTGGAAACGGCACTTCTCGAAATCAATATCCCAGGCAGCCTTGACTACGACTGCCGATGCCGGACGGCCCAACCAACCTTGATTATCCAGTTTATGATTGTTCTTACGAATCATGGAAGGACGGATTTTATATCCGTCTGTCATATACATACCTGCCTGAAGAGGAACATGACCTTGCAAAGAGGGACGCATCCAGGTGGTATATTGGAAAGCAATATTGTCAAAACGGATGTGCTTTACCGGACGGTCTATCGTTCCTTCCACCCATACCAACGTTTCGATGCCGGGAACTACGGCTTTGCTTATCTTCTCTCCTTTCCGAGGATAATAATATATTTTACGGCTTTCAATGTCGTGATACCACTCGCCGGGTTCATCCAGCAATTCCATGGCATTGGTCAGATAGAAAGCCGAGTTGTGACCATCCTTGGTCACCATAGGACGCGGCCACGGGTGTTCGAACTGGATGCGGCTTTCAGGATGATGGAAACGCACGGCGGCACTGTCTCCCTGTATTTCTACCGACTTGATACGGAGATTTGCCACACACCACATTTCATGAAGGACCATTTCGGCATATCGGGCCTTCTGTATTTTCTTTACAGCAGCGGCAGGTACCCACAGTATTTCGTTTTGGGGGTCGTTGTTGATGATGCGGTACATCTTTTCAAAGTCTGCCACATCCCTTGCACGAACAGCCTTTTGCCCATTGATCCACAGTTGCCGGAAATCCAGCGGACGCCCGTTAAACATAGGGACATCGGCTACCCACAACTTTCCTTGCTTCTTCCAGTTCCTGATTTCCACCCCACCATTCAGAACGGCATTTCCATCCGAAGTGATGACGGTAGGTGACGCTTCCGTCCCGCTGTCCTCCGGACGGATAAAGACGGGTTCGTACAGATGGTAGTCACCTGCCTCCAGATGGATGGTGATGCCACCTTTTACACTTTCATCATTAAGACGACGAAGTTCCCTTGCCTGACGCAATGCGGCTGTAAGGGTGGCTTTCGGAGAGTCTTTGGTACCCGGATTCCGGTCATTGCCTTCCGGAGATACGAACAAATCGGCTGCTGACAGTGTACAAGCTATCAGCAGCGCGGCAGTGGTTATGAATATTTTTTTCATTTGTAACTAATTAGGGGTAAGTGGTTAGTGATTAGTCCGTGCCAAAGGCATCCATACCGTCATTTCAGCCTTTCCGCGGTTTCCCCATGCATAATAAGGAATCAGACGGATATGGACCGGTTTGTCGGCCTTTCCTACCTCGCGGTACAAGGTATCTTTCCATGATACTTCATCGACCAGACGGGCAGTACCATCCAATGCGACAATCGGACTGCCTTCGATGGTTATTTTTTTCGGAGTCAACCGGATATCGGCAGGTATCAGCACATTGTCTATCTTATGCCCGCCTTCTATATCCATACTTTCCAGACAGTAGACCAACGGGCCACGTTTCACCACTACCTGGTTACGGATTTCTTCGGCCAACGGATTTGCTTCCAGCAATTTTACAGGCATATCCATCACCCATTCCACACAGTCCCCTTTCTTCCAGATGCGGTTTACCTCGGCGTATGTATTCGCTTTCCAGGTTCCTTGCACCGGTTCGCCATTTACCTTCAAAGTTGCCTTCTCGCACCAGTCAGGAACACGGAGGAACAAAGAAAACGCTTTCTTCTTTGACGGTTTCGGAGCTTCGGTAACAGTCAGCTTCACAGCACCTTCCCACGGATACTCCGTTTCTTGCACCAGCCCGATCTTTCCCGTTTCCTTCAAAGTTGTAGCCAGTGTATTCGCTCCATACAAATTGCAATATACCGCATTCGGAGTCACCGTATAAGCATAGTTCTGGGCTTGACAAACGGTGCGCAGCGTATTAGGCGGACAACAGAAGCAGCTGATATACTCGGTACGTTCTTTAGGCCAGCGAAGTGTGTATGGCAAATCCGCACTGATGCGCAACGGGTTGGTATAGAAATATTTCTTTCCATCCAGACTGACACCACTCAACACACTGTTGTAAAGGGCGGTTTCCACAATATCCGCATATTTGGCATCGCCCGTCACTTCCAGCATACGCCAGTTGAAAAGCATATTGCCGATATTGGCACAGGTCTCGTTATGCGCCGTACTATTAGGCAACTGATAAGGACGGCCATAGCTTTGGTGTACTTTCTGAATGCTGTCCGGCTCATAGCAGGTTCCATCCGGCGAAGTGCCGTCATACAGCGCACCGCACGCTCCTGTAACATACATCTTGCGGGTCACAATGTCTTTCCAGATGCTGGTCAGGTTTTTCATCAGTTGGTCTTCTCCTGTTTCGGCATACACATCGGTCACACCGGCATACAGGTAATTGGAACGCACGGCATGTCCCATCGCATTGTATTGCTGACGGAACGGAATACGGTCCTGATTATCATCGGTGCCGTTTTCCACCATTCCACGGATATCAATCAGATTCTTGGAAAGTTCCAGATAACGGGGATTCCCTGTAGCACGGTACATTTCCACCACGCCCATATAATGGGAGGGACAAATGGCATTTCTTGCCAGTTCCGCAGAAGCGGTTTCATAGAAATGACAGAGGAAGTCCGTCGCTTTTACGGCAGCATCGAATAAAGTAGTCTTTCCGGTGGCACGGCGATGAATGATACCTGCCATCATCAGATGCCCCAAATTGTAGGTTTCAAAATTCAGACGATTGGCAAATGCACCTTTCTCGTCCTCACCGCCTACTTTGGTGCCAATTACCGTCTGTTGCTGTTTGTCCGAATGAGTGTCAATCCCCTTATTCTTTTCCTCGATGATGACAGGGGTATGGATGTAACCGTCCGCACGCTGGGCTTTCACCACATGTTCAATGAAGTGATCCATCAGTTTATCCAATTCGGGATCTTTCGTGACGGCATACACGGAAGCCACCCCTTCCATCCATTTATACATATCACCGTCATGAAAGGGAGGTCCCCAATGTTCGCCCTCGCAAACACCGGCAGCTATTTCAAAGTTACGGAAGCCATGCGAAACATCGGGATTGTTCCATGTATCCCACATACTTTGCAAGGAGGTATGGCTATATACATTGAAACGGTCGCCCCAAAAGCCATCTGTCCAATGCACGGCACCTAATTCCGTATTGGCCATCTTGGCAAAACGACTTTGGCTCATATCCGTCAGCCCGCCCGACTGGGCAAATGCTCCCGTAGTTACTCCGGAAGCCAGTAAAAGTAGTAGTCTAATGCTTTTCATAATAATCTGTCACTTATTCTTTTCTTTATAAAGGGAGGACGATAATAAGAAACGTTTGTACTCTATTTATAATTATTTCATATTCTGTATCTTTAGAAAGAGCTTTCATTGGCGGATAATGGGAGTCTGTTTTCAAAAAAACGGGTATCTGATTTTCATTTCAGACACCCGTTTTTTTCAAATTCTCCAATACTCTCTATCAAAGAATTCCTTTATCCACAATTGTATTATTTCAGTTTGCTCAAATCCAACTCTTTATAAGCCACACGCTGACGGCGCCAGGTATATACGGCATGCAGTTTGCCATCCTTGCCCTGAATGATGGACGGATAAGAATACTGGCTGATGGGACTGTCTTCCAATGTCATTACATTCTTCCAGTGAATGCCATCATCCGAAACCGCCACACACAACGGTGTACGCGGCCCTTTCGGAGTACCCGGCAATGTGCTGAAATCATTATAAATCAATACATGGCGGCCATCCTTCATGGTTACGGCATCCGTGCCCGAATTATTATTGGGAACATCAAGCAAAGTGACTTTGCTCCATGTTTCACCGTTGTCACTGCTCCATGAAGTGGCAATCTGTGCGTTACGTGTACGGCAAAGTACCTGCAAACGCCCATCCTTATGACGCAAAATGCTGGGCTGGATAGCATAAATAGGCTTCTCGCCTTCTCCTTTTATGGCTTCACCGCCTTCCTGATCGTCTACATTGGCTGCATTTGCCTTACGCAAAGCTGTAGGCACACTCATTTCCGCCTCTACAGGACCTACCATCTTCCAAGTCTTTCCTTTATCATCCGAAATTTCAAAATGGATACGCCATCCTCCATCGCCTTCCGTACTGGAAGGACAAATGATACGGCCATCCACATACTCCGGCTTATTTTTAATAGGACCTAAGAAACCTTTTGGCAACGGTTCACGTTGGCTCCAAGTTTTTCCACCATCTTTAGAACGTACCAGCCAACCACTCCAATCGGCTACTTTCAATCCTATTTTATAGAACAGGATCAGATCTCCGCCGGGGATCTGGAAAAGCACAGGATTCCAACAAGCCTTGCGGCGTGCCCGGAACTTGTCCCCTTTAAACGTAGAAGCCACGGGGCCGGCATCCGCCGGAGTGGATTCTGCCGTAATGCCTGCCAAGACAGCCTGCGGATCATCCAGACTAAACACCCCGTCGGCAGCCAGATAAGGTGCACTCCATTCCGTCGCACCCTTCGGCTTGCGACATACCCAGATACAACAATCCGGATTACGCTCTTTAGTGCCTCCAAAGAAAGAGGCTACCAGGTCTCCGTTCTTCAATTCCACAATAGTAGCGCCGTGACATTCGGGAAAAGAAGCTTGTTCGTATAGGAACTGATCTTCCACGATACCTGCACGGTTTTTACCTGAAGAAGGGTCCATGCTAACCGAAAAATGATAGTTCCCCGAAGGAACACTCCATACGGTAGAGTTGCCTTCCCGACGTACAAAGGTAACGTCCTTGTCTTTTACCGCCTTCTCGTCCAACGTTGGAAGATAAACCAATGCAGTGGTATTGCAGGGAACCGTGATATCCCATTCCAGATGCGTAAGGGTCTTCTTCCAGTTACTAATCATCTTGCCATATAAAGTGTTGTGCGAAGCCTTGACATGACTCAACTCCTGGATGGAAAAATCAGGTTTAAGGATGATTTGTTTGTAAGCGGGCTGTGCCGGATTAAATCCGGCTAAATCACGGAAATACCAAGTCAATAGATCACCCAATATCATCACATGGTTACAACTGTTCATCCAACGATTGGCGGTATCACCGTTCCACAATTCCCAAATGGCAGTAGCTCCCTTTTCTATCATATAGCCATAACTGGGATAAGTCTTGTTGCTTGCCAACAGGAAAGCAACATCGCCACGCCCCATACGGGTAAGCTCACGCATCATCCAGTTCATACCTATCACCCCACTGCTGATATGACCTTTATTCCGGGTGATAATGCCTGTTATTACATTTTTCTCCACTTCTTCCCTATAGGCCTCAGGAACCATATCGAAAGCCAGCGGCAGGATATTGGCCGTCACCGTATTGTTACCATAGAATATGCTGTCGGGATAAAGAACATGCGGCGTTTGTACCGGAGAAGTTCCCTTCTTAACCGTAAGGAAACGGGCGTTGAAGCAGTCTTTGATTTTTGCTGCATCCTTCTCGAATCCTTTCGCCTCATCTTCCAGACCTTGCAAACGGGCGAACTTGGCCAGCATTTGCGATACCTTATAATAGTAGGCTGTAGCAATCAGTGCTCCATCCGTCTTGCGGGCAGGGTCCTGACTGTGAATCAATTCCGGTGATTCGGGAGGCATACACCAGTCACCGTATTTATCGGCGTTAATCACTCCATCCTCTGTGGTGAACTCACTGCGTATATGGTGCATCCATTTCTTGATAGCGGCATAATTCTTACGAATAGGTTCGATGTTGCCGAACTGTTCATAAACCATATCACAGATTACCGGGAATGTGGACGACCATGTCATTTCCGATGTATAATAATTGTAATAAGCCGGACAAATATCAGGAATACAACCGTCTTCACGCTGCGCTTCACGGATGTCATCCGCCCATTTGGCATAGGTGTTTCCATTATTGAACATGAAACTTTCCCCCCACGTTCCCATAGCATGGTCGCCAAGCCAGGGCTGGCGCTCGTCACGCTGCGGACAATCCAAAGGCACTCCTTTATAATTACTGGAAATCCCCCACCAGGCATTCCGATAAACCCGGTTCATGATATCATTGGAACACTCGAAAGTACCGTTATCTTCCAAGTCATCATATACTACTTCAGCAACCAAATCTTCCGCTTTCAGATTTTTATAACCTGTCACTTCTACATATTGGAATCCATGATAAGAAAAACGAGAACTCCAGGAGGTGTTGTTTTCTTTACCGTTGCAGATATAATAATCCGTACTCTGGCTATGGCGGAGATTTTCCACATCCAGTTCCGTACCGTCGTTCTTTACCCGTTCGGCATAACGTATGCAAATCGTATCTCCCGCAGCGGCTTTCGCTATGTTAATACGCACCCATCCTGCCATATTCTGACCGAAATCAATCATATAACGGTCACCATATTGCTTGAAGACAGCCGGCTTCAGCGTTTTCATCACTTTCATGTTGGGAGCGGTATTGCCGCGGAGTGTACCGTACGGCAATGAAACACGTTGCGCCTTCAGCCATTTGGAATCATCATAACCGGGCTGTGTCCAGTTTCCCAATTCCATACGGGCATCGTAAATCTCACCATCGTATTCATTATTGCTACGTATAGGCCCTTGAGCCGTCAAACGCCATTTCTCATCACTGTTGATGCGCTGGATACTGCCGTCGGTATATTCTATAATCAGATTCAGACGCAACTTGGGGTAACCAAAAGTAGGAATCTTATAAGGTTTGTAATTTTGACGCATAGTGTAGAAACGTCCGTTGCCCAGGGTCACTCCGATGGCATTGTCGGCATTTCCTCCGGCAACCTGTTTGGTGACATCAAAAGAATTGTAAAGCACAGTACGACGATAATCACTTGGAGCCGGCGCCAATACCTGATCACCTATCCGCTGACCGTTAATGAACAGTTCGTACATACCCAAACCGCACAAATGAAGGGTAGCATACTTTATCTCCTTGGCTTGCGTTTTAAATTCCGTGCGTAAATAACGAGAGCTCAAACGGCTGTGTGAATCTTCCCGGTCCCATGCAAACGCAGCGTCCCAACCTATCCATCGTCCTTTCCAATGAATCTCACCTAAAGGTCCCATCCCCCATCGGGCAGGCTCGCTCCATTCTGTCTCACCGCGATTGGTATAGCTTCTCACTTTCCAGTAAACACGCTGATTGCTTTTCAAACGCTTCCCTTGATAGGGAATCCATACGGACGCATCGGATTCCACTTTTCCGGAATCCCACAAATCCCCTTTATCCTGTGCTAAAAGTTCAGGAGAAGACGCAACCAAGATCCGGTAGGCGGTCTGCATCACATTTCTTTGAGAAGATTCCAACCGCCAGCTCATACGGGGAGCAGCAGTATCCAACCCCATGGGGTCTACCATCTGCTCGGTACGCAGGCCGGTAACCGAAACATCCGCTGCCTTCAACCACAACGGAAGTGCCAGAAGAATGATTAATAATACTTGTTTTTTCATGATATGCATATTTCTTACTTATTCCATTTCTGTATGGCATCCGGCAAGGCTGTCCAAGCTTTCTGCACATAATCCTTCGCAGAATCCACAACAATCAGAACCTGATCATTACCGCTCAGATAACCGCTATCATGCTGGAAAGGAGTGACTTTACTGTCAAACTCACCGATATATTCCAACTTACCGTCCTTTGCGCTATACCACCATGCATTCTTTTTCGCACCGCTGATTTTGCTCAAATCGATCTGCATAGGACGTCCTGAGTAATTGTAAACCAACAAATAGTCATTTCCACGGGTAGCGATGGCACGGTCATAGCGTTCGCCGTTAGTTCCCGCAATAACACTCTGATCGGGCACACGTTCAAAGAAAGGAAAAGTCAACATCAAGTTCTTCAGATATTTCATCTGATTGAAACCGGGGTCTTCCAAAGCATCCCACCATGCTTTCTTACGTCCGTCGGCACCAAAAGAGGCTCCATATCCCGGACGGATAAATTGCATGATATCATTATGACCGTATGAGTGCCCGAATGATCCGGCGAATACCGACCAATAGGCATAACGACGCACATCGTGCTGATTCCAACGGGTTTCATTGGGATCATGCAGTCCCTGTGGAATGTCTTCATAAATAGGTTCATCATCAATTACCGGTTTCAACGGAGTCTTTGCCTGACTAGCTTCCACAAAACGCCAGTTATCTTCTTCCGTATTCTCTTCGATAGGATAGTCACCATCACCGTTACGCTGTCCGTAACGACGGTGTCCGCTTTGGAACATATTGAAATCCAGCCATTCGCGGTCATTAAACCAAGTAGCCGACGTGGTACGTCCACGCGGATGGAAAGTCATCAGATGACCTTTGTCTATGCTGCGGATACTGTTTGCCAACGCATCCCATACCTCCGTCTTATTATCACCGCGGATATCCCCTCCTATCATCCAAATAATATTCGGCTCATCCTTGTAACGTTCTGCAAGAAACTTACCGTATGCCACGGCTTCTTTTTCATTCATCAGCCCTTGTTCCACGGGAGTTCCCCAAATACATACCATCCCTATATAGATGCCCCGTGAAGCGGCACTTTTAATAATATAGTCCATGTGATCCCAATATCCATAAATCCCTTTGCGGTTGATATCTTTGAAATTAAAACCGTCTGTCATGGAATACTGGCCGTAAATATTCATGGAAGGCACACCGTTCAATACCTGCACCTGCACCATGTTATATCCGGCATCCTTGCACTTATTCAGATAGTAAGAAACCTCGTCACGATTCAAGCGTTGCGGCATCAGCCATCCGGTTTCACCCAACCAGAAGAAAGGTACTCCATTTTCATGCTTCAGGTAGCGTCCCTCCTCGGACACCACCAGTTTGCCGTTCTTCCAGGGAATATACGTTTTCGCTTTCTGCGCCGGCAACGAAGTAGAGCAACATAGCAATAAAGCCAATAAGGAAAGTAATGCGTGTCTGTTCATCATTGTATTTTCAAATTCGTTTATTAATTAATTGACAATCTCCAAACAAGAGCTTTTATCAAAACAACAAGGTGTTTAAAAAAGGTCCTTATGTTTACGGAAAAGATGAAGACCTTTTTGACAAATGTCCTCATCTTTTTCAGATTATTCCTACTGCTTCATTTTCTCATATTCAATAGCTGCCAAAATAAAGGAACCTACTGATTTCGGATCGTTCTCTATCACCGGCTCACCTATGTAATAAGCAAAACTTCCATCCCGGTTTCCTTTACCGCCTAATCCTGCAACAGCACAACAGTTGGTAATAGTGTATGAACCATCAGGCTCTTCTTTAATGAATTGTTTTATCAAACCGTTGAATCCACGCTCCGCAGCGGCCTTGTACTCCACGGGGATATATCCTTTATTCACCGCTTTACACAAGAAATAGACAAAAAGCGATGAAGCGGAAGATTCCAGATAATTTCCTTTACGGTTATTCTGGTCAGTCACCTGCCACCATACCCCTGTTTCAGGCTCCTGGTATTTTACAATGCCTTCGGCCAACGTATTTATAATCGTCATAATGCTGTCGCGTCCTTCGAACTGCGCCGGCATATAGTCCAATACATCCACCACGGCAGCGGCATACCAGCCTATACTGCGGCTCCAGAAGTTGGGTGAGCACCCGGTTTCCTTATTTGCCCAATTTTGTGTCTTGCTCTCATCCCAGCCATGATAGAACAAACCGGTTTTAGGATCATACGTTTTACGGGCAATCAGCTTTATTTGATTCACAATATCAGCATTGACCGTAGTATCCTTGAATACGTTACCATATTGAGCCAGATAAGGAGAAGCCATGAATATACCATCCAGCCACATCTGGTGCGGATATATCAGTTTGTGCCAGAAACCGCCTTCACTGGTACGGGGCTGTTCGGCCAGTTGTTTGCGAAGAGTATCCATCGCCACCTTATAACGCCCGTCTCCCGTCTTTTCATAAAAATCGAATAAAATCTTTCCGGCATTGATATTATCAATATTAAAAGAAAGATATTTCATGGTCCTTATCTTACCGTCGGTGTCTATCAGACTGTCTGCATATATTTTTGCATAATTATAATAGGCAGTGTCACCGGTATGTTTCCATTCCTCCAACATGGATTTCACCACCAGTCCGTGCGTATAGCCCCAACGAGGCTTTTTCGCTTTTTCTATCATCCAAGGCTCTGGGAAACGTTGCATTTCCGACTGAGCCATACGTTCGCTCCATTTGATTTCTTCGGTCTGTTTAGGAGTGGCAGTACATGCACACATTCCACCTGCCAGCAACAATGAGCAAATAATGTTTAATCCTGTTCTTTTCATATTTCTTCTTTTTACTATTTTTCATCCTTACAATCAATGCAAGAATCATCACTTACCTAAGAATATATACTCTTCACCTGCTTTGGTTTCCAGATCATAAAGATAAGTTTTTTTCAACTCAACTTTATTCAATTTCGCTTCTTTATTTATAATCGGCTGTAAGATTTCGGGTATGGCATACAATTTATTCGGATTCTCTCCTTTCGCCTTTCTCAGCCCTTTGCCTGCCAGCGGATTTAAAGAACGCAAACGACAGTTTCCCCCATTACGGGATTTCACCACCAACCGGCTCACTTTACCATTCTTCCAACTCAAATCCAATTCAAAACCTCCACGGGCTATAATCCCGTTCACGCTTCCCTCTTTCCATTGCGCCGGCAATGCGGGAAGTAAATAAATAAAACCATCGTGGCTCTGCATCAGCATTTCTACGATACCCGCCGTACAACCAAAATTACCGTCAATCTGAAAAGGTGGATGGGCATCAAACAAATTAGGATAAGTTCCTCCTTTTTTCTTCTCGTTACGTACAAGAGTCAACTGATCGGTTATCAGTTTATAAGCATGGTCACCATCCAACAGACGGGCCCACAAACATACCTTCCATCCCATACTCCATCCGGTAGACGGATCGCCACGATGAATCAGCGAAGTACGTGCCGCATCAAACAATTCGGGAGTACGGTAAGGAGAAATCTGATTACCGGGGAACAAACCATAAAGGTGTGACACATGACGGTGCACATCCTGCGGATTGTCCCAATCCATCATCCATTCCTGCAATTGCCCCCAACGTCCTATCTGCATGGGCGCCATTTCCTTTAAACGCTGTTCCAAACGGGTGGCAAATTCAGCATCCGTACCCAACAGACGGGCGGTCGTGATTATCTGATTCCACAAATCGAATATCAGCTGGTTATCCAAAGTACACCCGGCAGCCGTAGTCGCTTTCCCGTTACTGCCTGCATGAGTATTCTCCGGAGAATTGCTCGGACATACCACCAACCAGTTATGCAACGGTTCCTTCACCATGATTTCATCAAAAAACTTACCGGCTTCTTTCATGATAGGGTAAGCCGAGCGGAGAAATTCCATATCGCCTGTATAAAGATAACGTTCCCACAAATGACGGCACAGCCAGGCTCCACCCGTAGGCCATAATCCCGACGGAGCCTTGTCTATAGCTCCGGTAACACGCCATATATCCGTATTGTGATGCAATACCCAGCCATCCGCCCCATACATAATCTTGGCCGACTCACGCCCTGTTTCACTCACTTCACGGATCAGTTGTATCAAAGGCTCGTGCAATTCGCTGAGATTCGTCACTTCGGCCGGCCAATAGTTCATTTCAACATTGATATTACATGTATATTTACTATCCCAGGAAGGAAATAATTTATCATTCCAAATGCCTTGCAAATTAGCAGGCTGCCCACCCGGCTGTGAAGAACAAATCAACAGATAGCGGCCGAAACGGAAATAAGTGGCCACCAGAAAATCATCCTTCGTTTCCTTGAAATTCTGTACACGCATATCAGTGGTTACCCCTGCATATTTGTCTATGCCTAAATCCAAAGAGACACGGTCCATATATTGCTTGAAAAAATCGACGTGTGCCTTACGTGATGTCATATAATCTTTACTTACAGCCCGGCGCAGATAGTTCTTCGCACGCTCCACTTGGTTACCTGTTATATCCTTGTAATTAGTAAAGTTGGTAGCAATGGAAATATAAATCACAGCCTCGTCCGCCCCTTCTATACTCAAGACTCCGTCACGACAAGACCGGGTTCCTCCCTGAGTACGTGCAGTCATACGTCCCTGAAATTCAACCTTCCCTTTGAGTCCTTCATGCCAGGAAGATACGCCCGAAAGGGTAACCTCCTCCCCTTCCGTCGCAACCATCACATCCTGATGCGGAGTAGTAAGATTGGCGTTACAAGTAATCTTTCCGGGTTGGCTGGCAGTAAGACGCACCATAACTACCTGATCGGCAAACGACGTCAGAGTCTCACGCTGATAAGTCACCCCGTCCACCTTATAACGCACGATGGTACGAGCTGAATCCAGGCTCAGTTCCCTATAGTAATCGGAATAACGTGTATGCCCCGGAAAAGAAATATGCAGATCGCCAAACGATTGATAGGGCATACCGCTATTGGTCTTCGCCATTACTTTCTCGGTAGCCAACGTTTGTGCTTCAAGATATTTTCCCTCGAACACCAACCGGCGCACTTTGGGAATATATTCCAACGCATCGGGATTAGCATTATTATTGGGACGTCCTGCCCAAATAGTTTCTTCGTTCAACTGGATATGTTCCACACCGGGATTGCCGAATACCATCGCTCCCAACCGCCCGTTACCCAGCGGAAGCGCTTCAGTCCAAACCTGAGCGGGTTCGTCATACCACAGTTTATATTCTTGTGCGGCAGCCTGCAAGTAAGAACTTGCCCATAACAGCCCCCCCACTATCCATTTTATTTTCATATTGATCTCTAGCTTTTATTAAAGGGAGACGAAAAAAGAAGACGGATGTACTCTGTGGAAAGAAATAAAAAAGTAAATATCATGAAAAAACTTTCCCTGGCACCTCAACAAATCCGGCTTCTCTATTGTTATTAAAATAAAACCATCTTATAAAATTAGAATTATATGAAAATAGCAGAGATTAAAGGAAGAGAAATTTTGGATTCACGTGGTAACCCCACTGTGGAAGTGGATGTGATATTGGAATCAGGGATTATGGGCCGTGCCTCTGTCCCATCGGGTGCGTCAACCGGTGAACATGAGGCATTGGAGCTACGTGACGGTGACAAGACCCGTTACGGGGGCAAAGGCGTATTAAAAGCTGTAGAAAATATAAATACCCTTATCGCTCCGGCATTGAAAGGAATGGACTCTATGGACCAACGTGGCATTGACAAAGCCATGCTTGATCTGGATGGAACCCCAACTAAATCAAAACTGGGCGCAAATGCTATTTTGGGCGTATCCCTGGCTGTGGCAAAAGCTGCCGCCAACTATCTGGATATCCCTCTTTACAGATACATCGGCGGAACAAATACCTATGTCATGCCCGTCCCGATGATGAACATCATTAACGGAGGCTCGCATAGCGACGCTCCTATCGCTTTTCAAGAATTCATGATTCGTCCTGTCGGCGCAAAGACATTCCGTGAGGCCTTACGGATGGGCGCAGAAGTATTCCATGCTTTGAAAGAGGTGCTGAAAAAACGCGGACTAAGCACAGCCGTAGGAGATGAAGGCGGTTTTGCCCCTGCACTGGATGGCACTGAAGATGCTTTGAATTGTATCCTTGCCGCTATTGAAGCTGCCGGATATGAACCGTTCAAACATATCACCATCGGTCTGGATTGTGCTTCTTCCGAATTTTATCATGACGGCATCTATGACTATACCAAGTTTGAAGGCCCCAAAGGGGAAAAGCGCAGTGCCGCCGAACAGGTTGCCTATCTGGAAAAATTGAGTTGGGACTACCCCATTGATTCGATAGAGGATGGTATGGCAGAAAACGACTGGGAAGGATGGCGCATGCTGACCGAGCGTCTGGGCAACCGTTGCCAGCTGGTAGGTGATGACTTGTTCGTTACCAATGTGAAGTTCCTGGAAAAAGGAATCAGTGAAGGTTGTGCAAACTCTATCCTGGTAAAAGTAAACCAGATCGGTTCGCTGACTGAAACTCTGGATGCTATCGAAATGGCCCAACGTAACGGCTACACCACTGTGACCAGCCACCGCTCCGGTGAAACGGAAGATGCTACCATTGCAGATATCGCCGTAGCCACCAATAGCGGACAGATTAAAACCGGTTCACTGAGCCGTAGCGACCGTATGGCAAAATACAACCAGTTGCTCCGCATTGAAGAAGAATTGGGTAACCGTGCCGTATATGGATATAAAAAAATAGCACGCAATTTTAAAGCGTAAGCGGTTTATATCCCCAATTCCATAAATGAAGACTGCCTCAAGAGGGATCGTGATGATTCCGGCTTGAGGCATTACTTTTGCACTATTATTTAATCTCAACTGGGCTACAACGTTTTTTCCTCCCATTCCTCCACCGTCATGGTTTCCGATGAAAAACTGACACCAATAGCCGTGACTTTGCGCGTGTCTGTCTGATAAGGTGTAGCATATCCTTTGTCCTCTATCTGCTGCAAGGCTTCAGCAGCCGTACCATCCAGTTTAAACTCAAATATATATACATAATCCTTTGTCTCCAATACACAGTCCACTCTTCCTCTTGACTGAGTTTTCTCCACATGCAACTGGCAATATACCCCAAGCAAACGGAGAATCAGATAGAAAGTATATTGAAAATGTTTTTCTGTCGCTTCAACCGTCTTTATCGAGCCATGAGAATCATAAGGTATATCCGCAAGGAAAGAAGTTAAAGCTGAACAAAAAGCCGTAGTTTCCCCTTCCTCAAGTAAAATGACGGCATCTACAATCCAGTTGGAAACTTCAAACTCTTGGGGTTTGAAATAATTGGCTGCCACCATGGTCAGAAATCCCTTTTTCACCTCATTATTTGGAAAGTCCAACAGGTAACGGTTTCTCCGGGAGTCGTATTCCTTGATCGTCAGATAGCCGCTTTGATAAATCATAGGCAGCGGTTTTTCCACATCGGCCTTATAATCGACAAACATCGAAGGATCATAGTAACGCCCAGTCAATTCATCCATCTGCTCGTGGTTATGCCGCAGAAGTTTGATCAAATAAGTAGGAGTACCTGATGCAAACCAATAGTCGCGGATATCGTTCATATCAAAAGCATTGAGCAGGCTGAAAGGATTATAGACACCAAGCAAGCCGCTGCCAAAATGATAGCCATCGTATTGCATTTTGAGCACGTCTTTCATTTCCTCCACTGTATAGTTGAACTTTTCAGCCAAATTTGCAATAGGTTCTGCAAAATAATGTTCCAACTCTTCCTGAGTTATACCACACAATGACTGATAATGATTATCCATACTGATATCTATAGGCTGGTTGAATCCGCTGAACACACTGGCTTGCGAGAATTTTGTCACTCCTGTAAGCAGCACAAACTTCAGGTATTCATCAGCTCCTTTGAAGGTGGAATAGAAAGCTTTCAAGATTTCGCGGTTGGCATCTTCCAGAGGAGTATCCAATGCATCGAGAATAGGCTTGTCATATTCATCTACCAGCACCACGGCACGACGCCCCGTTTGCTGATAGGCTAGAGAAAGTATTTGTTCGAACCGCTTCCCCATAGGAACCTCACGGGAAGTCTCTCCGTAGATTTTCTCCCAGTTGGTAAGATAATATTCTATGGTAGCTTCCAAGTTTCCTTTTTCCGTAAAGTTAACACCGTTGAAATCTATCTTGAACACAGGATACTGATGCCAGTCTTTCTCCAACTTCGCTATCATCAAGCCGTCAAAAAGTTCCTTGCGCCCCTTGAAATAGGCATCCAACGTGCTTACCAACAAGCTCTTCCCAAAACGACGGGGACGGCTAAGAAAACAAGTTTTGGTCGTCGTTACCAAACGATAAACCAAATCGGTCTTATCCACATAGGCCCAATTACCTTCTATTATTTGATCAAAACTCTGTATGCCAATGGGATATTTCATCATTCTCTTTTTCTTAAATGGATTGTTAATGCGAAGATAACGACTTCTCTTCGCATTAACAATAAAAGTGGGAAAACAAATTCATTTCAAGTGAATTTTAAAGACAAGTCCTCCTGAGAAATATTTTCCGTTATTCAGTTCCGCCGATTCTTACAAGACAGGGACAGTGGGGACAGCAGGGACAGCCCCTTTTTTTCTCACACACGTGCGCGCGATATAATAAGGTGGAAAATGAATTTCCCAATGACACCAACGAGGAAGAACAACTCACCGAAGGCTCCGAACCTTATTTCCCCCTGCCTACCTTTCCACAGGACGACATATGGCCGGAGCTGCTAGAGAAAATCATCTCCTACAGTAAAAAAACCAAATAACACAATACACTGCTCCCGGGAGGCACCCTGCATGCAGACCTTCGTATACGCACCGAGGTAAAAAAGGCGATGAAAACCTACCACCAGGAAAAGGTGGCTCAAACGGTTCACCAAGCAAGGGGTCCGATGAGTGTGGACGGTAGGGGGAACGTATCACAAGAGCTGACCCCCGGCTTTATACGCGCGCACGTGTGTGTGAGAAAAAAAGGGGCTGTCCCCACTGTCCCCGTGTCCCCGCCGCCAGTTGCAACTAGTCTACCTCCACTTGGAGAGCCATGATCCCCCCCGCAATCCGCCAAGGGGTCAAAAGGGGTCGGAAGGGGTCACACCGCACGGACGTGAAGTTATCTTTGCAGTGTCAGAAGGAACCAGCCGCACCCCGGCACAAGATTACAAAAATCCTGGTACAAGATTCCGCGGATCTTGTACCAAGTTTCACCGGACGCCGCAGCAGTGTGCGCCTTGTTCTTTCCTTACGCTTTTCTGATAATAACAACCCTTTAAAAACAAAAACGATGATCAATTATCACAACATTGTCTTCCCATTCCTCCACCGTCATGGTTGCCGACAAGAGGCTGATTCCAACTTCCGTGACTTTGCGCGTACCAGCCAAATAAGGAGTAGCATTCGTCAAAGTCGTTCTCTTCGCATTAACAATAAAAGTTGGAAAACAAATTCATTTCAAGTGAATTTAATGCCCATGTTGTCGGCTATCAAGTAGAGGTTGTGTCAAAACGTTGGCACAACCTCATATACTAACGTGAAATCATACAAGGCAAAATTAATTTCGCCAACGAGTTATATTATACAGCCCTTACAGCTGTCATTCCACAACACAAGAATATTTTTCTTTCAATCCCTCCAAACTCATCCCCGTAAAATAATCCTCTATAAACTCCCATCGCTGCTCATCGCTCAGTTTTGTATTGCCAAAGAACAGCCGGAACAACTCTATCTGTTCCTGGAATATCTTCTCATTATTCTCCAGCACATGGTTCTGATAGTCCCCCGAGGCAGCTTCCTTTTTCAATATCTCCGCATCACGGACACGTACTCCAACAGAAGGAACACCCCCCTCTACGGTAAAGTCCACCACATTGAGCATAGACAGCAAGTTGAGCAACATATTGAGATCGGAGAACGGAGTGACATAGAACAACAGCCGGTCTCCTTTCTTTCCTGTGATACGCTGGGCACACAACTTCTGGTAACGGGAAAGCAACAAATCAAAACCACGGGTAACGGTAAACATCAGTTTGTCTTCATCTTTCTTCTTGGCACTGGTGATGTAACTCACACTTCTGCCCTCCTCTACCCTGGACTCCAGTAACGAAGTGATAAAACGCTTGGCAGAAGGAACATCCATATCATACGCCGCAAAAATACTACGCAAATCGTCCTCCTCGAACTTTCCTTTATTACCATACAGACTCACCGTCAACAAATCTTTCAAACTCTTCAAGAGACTTGCCAGCTTGGAGCAGATATCCGCCGCACTCTCTTTTAACAAGACATCATGCTTACCCACAGCTGCCGCACGAACTCCCTCAAAGAGATTTCCATTGTATAAATCGCGCTTAAACTCACGGTATCCCATCTCCGAGAAACAATTCTCCCACAAAGATTCAAAAGCCACCTTATAGACTCCTTCAACCCCTTTCACGGGAACCATGTACTGCTTGTATTTTTTACGGAAAGCGGCATCACCCGTCTTTTCCTGCACATAGCCATCGGAAAACAACGTCTGTGAATTGATTTCAATAGGAGAACCGCCATGCCGGAAACTCAAATCCTCTTCTATCCATAACAAAGCCGTTTTGACGACTTGCTCCAAATCCGATTCATATTCCAGCTTGTTCTTTTTACGAGGCAACTTCACTGCAAATTCAAAATCGGATAAAGACATCTGCATTTCATCACTACAGCCTTTCATCAGATATATTTCCCAAACTTTCTTCAGAATCATCCCCAACTGTTCCTGGGAGATGGCACCCGCAGAATGCAGGCGTTTCATATAATAAAAGTCGCGCTCATTAAAATCCGTCACCGCCACACCCGTAATGTTCTTATCACGGGCAGCACGGCCAATCTCCTGAATATAATCGACAAAGGTGCTGGATGGAGCCACATGATACACACGGTCAATGTCGCTGATATCCACCCCCATACCGAAAGCTTTCGTAGCAACGATTATCTTTTTCTCACCCTCCTTAAAAGCTTGTATAATTTCGGCTTTTTGCTCTTTATCCTTTTTACCATAATAAGATGCCACCCAATGCCAGTTAGCCGGATACACCCAGGTCTTCAGTTTCATATCTATACCTCCGGCAAAAGGATAATAAATGATAGTCTTATGCCCGTCCAGAAAATCCTCCACCCGGGCGGCAACAGTACGTTGCTTGGCCTTATCGTAGGTTTCCCCCTCCTCTATGGTCATGGCGGTAATGTCAAAGCCGATATTTTCACGCTTCACCGTGCCCACATACAAGGCACACGGAGCAAGATGCAACGACCGGATGGTATCAAAAATCATATCGTTCCCGCCTTCGGGATTCCACACAGCAGTGGCCGTCAATGCAAAAACAGGGAATACATACCCCAACGCATTCTTTAAAGCTTCCAAATGACGCCCTAGAAACCAATAATCCACCCGGAACTCTTTACCCCAAGTGGTCACGGTATGAGCCTCGTCAACCACTACCAGTCCGATGCGGCGTTCACCTACAAAATAACTGATATCATACGCCAACAATAATTCAGGGGAAAGATAAAAAAGATCAACCTCCCCTTCACGGACACGACGATATACTTCGTTCTTTTGTTCAGGTGAAAGATCGGACGAAGCATACGCCACACGTTCATACCCTAGTTCCCGCAACGCCTCAACCTGGTCCACTATCAATGCTTTCAGCGGAGAAACCACAAGAGTAAGAAGCTTATATTCATTACCCAGATAAATGGCAGGGAGCTGAAACAACAATGATTTTCCGGCTCCGGTCGGAGCTGTCAGGAGCAAATTATGAGCAGACGAGTCACCCTTGATCCCTTTTTCGGCTTCCATGATGACCTCCTCAATTAATTGCCCTTGAGACAATTGCAATTTTTCCTTACCTTTGAACAAGTCATCATAAACTTCTAAATTACGGAAATCTTCATATCCGTACACTTCCTGCAAAAGGACCTTTACCGCTTCACGGCATTTAGACGGCAATACTCTTGCCACAATCTGTGACTCTATCATAAAAAAGAACTCTTAAATAACGGTTGTACCAACCTTAAAACTAATATCAGCGCAAATATAATAAAAAAAGCGAGAAGAATGAAGATTTCTTCGTCCTTCTCGATTTTCCGAGCCTCTTGTCGGATTCGAACCAACGACCCCGAGATTACAAATCACGTGCTCTGGCCAACTGAGCTAAAGAGGCGGGTGGGTAAGCTATCTATATCGCGCCGCTACAACCAACTACCTTTGCTGCGATCAAGCCCTGGAGGATTCATCAGGAGCTGGCCGTATAGGACTTACCCATTTTTGTTTTGCGAGTGCAAAGGTAGACATTATTTTCAAAACTACAATACTTTCGAATACTTTTTTTTGATTTTAGCAGAAAAAATACATTTTTCACCCATAACTATAGGACGGATTCCCGTAAAAGAAGTACTTTTGTGCACTTATTAATAAAGAATGACGAATTATAAACCGACTTTGCAGGAATGCGCCATGCGCTATGGTACGGGCATGGGTCTTTTATGGGCCTTCAAATTCATGCTCTTCCCGTTAGGATTGAGAATACCTTTCCTACAATTACTTTTTATAGTCCTGACTATAGGAGTACCCTTTTTAGGATACATATTTGCCAAAAAGTTCAGAGAACGGCATTGTGACGGAAGCATCACTTTTTCACGTGCGTTTCTATTCACTACCTTTATGTATATGTTCGCCTCTCTGTTTGTAGCGGTAGTGCATTACATCTACTTCCGCTATATAGATGGCGGATTCGTATTCGAGGCATACCGTTCCATCTTAAACCAGTTCAAAGAAACTGCCGGAGCCGAACTGACAACCTCACTGAACCAATTCGAAGAAGCGATAGATTTACTGTCGGGACTTACCCCGCTGGAAATGACATTTCAACTGATATCACAAAATATGTTTTACGGGATGCTAATGGCTATCCCTACGGCATTGATCGTGATGCGTAAAAAGAAAAATGAATAAAAGATGGATATATCTGTAGTTATTCCTTTGTATAACGAAGAAGAATCTTTGCCGGAACTATTCGCATGGATTCAACGTGTAATGGATGCCAACCACTTCAGCTATGAAGTAATTTTTGTCAATGACGGCAGCACCGACCACTCCTGGCAAGTGATTGAGAAACTACGCTCGGAGTCGGACAACGTAAAAGGTATTAAATTCCGCCGGAACTACGGCAAGTCCCCTGCCTTGTATTGTGGTTTTGAAAAGGCGCAAGGTGATGTGGTGATTACAATGGATGCCGACTTGCAGGACAGCCCGGACGAAATACCGGAATTATACAGAATGATTACAGAAGATGGCTACGACTTAGTATCGGGATACAAGCAAAAACGCTACGACCCGTTATCAAAAACCATTCCGACCAAACTATTCAACGCCACAGCACGTGCCGTTTCAGGCATCAAGAACCTGCACGACTTCAACTGCGGACTAAAAGCTTATCGTCGTGATGTCGTAAAGAACATCGAAGTATACGGTGAAATGCACCGCTATATCCCCTATCTGGCAAAGAATGCAGGTTTTCCTAAGATAGCCGAGAAGGTAGTACACCATCAGGCACGAAAATTCGGTAAAACAAAATTCGGCGGATTAAACCGTTTCTTCAATGGTTATCTAGACCTCATTACTCTGTGGTTTTTATCCAAATTCGGTATCAAGCCGATGCACTTCTTCGGGTTTATGGGATCATTGATGTTTATTCTTGGTTTCATTTCCGTCATTATCATCGGAGCGAACAAACTATATGCCTTGTCACATGGTTTACCTTATATATTAATTACTGATTCTCCTTACTTCTATCTGGCCCTAACTTTGATGATTTTGGGAACCCAACTGTTTCTGGCAGGATTCATAGGAGAATTGATAGCCCGGAATGCTCCTGAACGCAATAATTATAAAATAGAGAAAGAGTTTTAAAATGAAGAAACTACCAGCCATTATCTTATTGCTCCTGATTACCGTAAGCACCTTGATGCAAAGCTGTGGGGAAAGCGATTGTCCGCTTACCACCAATTCCTTTGCCCATTTCGACTTTCTGGATGCAGAGACACACCAAGCTGTAAAATTCAGTCCGGCTTTTGACGTCACTGGATTTATCACTACCGATGTGATTGTACGTGACACACTGGAAGATGGAACTATTAAGGAAACCGTAGTAAAAGACTCATTGATGAATGACACGATATTCAATAAAGCGGAAAGCAGTATGAGCCTGCCTTTGAGTTATACATCAAAAACTACCTACGTATTGCATTATACGGAAAAGATGCGTGACACTATCACACTCATTCACCAGAATATCCCCTACTTGCAGAATATAGAATGTGGCACCATGATGTTTTATAAAGTGGAAGACATTAAATACACCACCTATAACCTAAAATCTATCGAGATTGTAAATTCGGACATCAATAATGAAGAAAAAAAGAATTTCAACATATATTACGTTGTTAACGCTACTGAGTAGTATGCTGTTGTACAGCCCCACACTGGCGGCACAAGAAAAAAAAACAACCATAGAGGAAGAAAAGGTACCCTTCTATCAGGGAACTACTATCGGTGTAGATATATTTGGCCTGGGAAGCAAAATTTTTGGAGGTGACATTACAAGTACAGAAATCAGCGTGGAGGTCAATTTGAAAAACCGTTATGTCCCCGTAGCTGAAATTGGATATGGAACCACCGACACTACTGATGACGGTACCAATATACATTATAAAGCCTCAGCTCCTTATTTCCGCATAGGCATGAACTACAACTTCTTTTTCAAGAAGCCCTATCTGCCTGGTTTTCTATATGGAGGCATACGTTACGGATTCACCTCTTTTTCATACGATGTAGATGCTCCGACAATGAAGGATCCTACATGGGGATTTCCTGAAATTCCTTTCAGTTATGACGGAATTAAAACCACAGTAACCTGGGCAGAACTGCTGGCTGGAATAAAGGTAAATGTGTACAAGAATTTCTACATGGGATGGTCACTACGTTACCGTATACGCATGAACATAAAAAAGGCGGAACACACCGAGCCTTGGTATATTCCCGGTTTTGGAAAAAACAACTCGACTAACTTAGGAGTAACATACAGTTTAATATACAAATTACCATTTTAACCAATGACAACTTTAGAAATATGGCTCCTTGCCATCAGTCTTGCTATGGACTGTTTCACAGTTTCCATAACAAGCGGAATTATCATGCGTCGCATTTGCTGGCGCACTTTTTTTATTATGGCATTCTTCTTCGGCCTTTTCCAGGCTGTCATGCCGCTTATCGGCTGGTTTGCCGCCAGCCGATTCAGTCACCTGATAGAGGATTATGACCATTGGATCGCTTTTGGGTTATTGGCCTTTTTGGGAGGGCGTATGATAAAAGAGAGCTTCAGCAATGAAGACAAACGCTGCTTCGACCCCACTAAATTAAAAGTGGTTGTTACGCTGGCTATAGCAACCAGCATTGATGCTTTGGCCATCGGTATATCATTTGCTTTTGTAGGAATAAACTCTTTCACTTCTATTCTTTCTCCTATTGTCATCATCGGCTTTACCTCTTTTGTTATCTCAACATTAGGAAGTCTGATAGGTGTATTTTGCGGCAAGCGTTTCAACCTGCGCATGGAATTATGGGGAGGTTTGGTTTTGATTATTATCGGCGTTAAAATTTTAATAGAACATTTATTTCTTTCTTAACTAAAATACAGGTATGAATAAAAAAAAATTAGCATGGCAATTGCCGTTTCTAGCAATTCTGATAATAGGAACAATTATTATTCTAAAAAAGCAAGCCCCTTTCCGTACGGATGAAGGCTTTGTATTCGGTACAGTATACAAAATCACCTACCAGTCCGAAGATAATCTGAAAGAAGAAATAGAAACTGAACTGAAGAAAGTGGACAACTCCCTCTCTCCTTTCAATCCGAATTCCGTAATCACCCGCGTAAACCACAATGAAAAGACGGAAGTTGACAGTTTTTTCGTACATGTATTCCATCTCTCAAAGAAAATATCCGATGAAACCTATGGAGCCTTTGATATCACCGTCGCACCTTTGGTAAATGCATGGGGATTCGGATTCAAAAAATCTACAGGAGTGGATTCACTGATAGTGGACAGCTTACGCCAAATGATAGGATATCAAAAAATAGATTTACAGAACAACCGGATTATGAAAAAAGACCCTCGTATAATGCTGGATTGCAGCGCTATAGCTAAGGGATTCGGAGTAGATGCAGTAGCAAGGCTATTGGAACGTAAAGGGATAAAAAACTATATGGTAGATATAGGCGGTGAAGTAGTGGTAAGAGGCAAAAATTCCAAAATGAACGCTTGGCGTATCGGCATAAACAAACCTGTAGATGACTCCTTGTCAGTAAACCAGGAGTTACAGACTGTGCTTGCCATTAGTGATGTAGGTATGGCAACATCAGGGAATTATCGTAATTTCTATTACAAAGGTGGAAAGAAATATGCACATACCATAGACCCACGCACCGGATATCCAGTACAACATAGTATCCTGTCATCCACTGTCATTGCAAAAGATTGCGCCAGTGCCGATGCATACGCCACTGCTTTCATGGTGATGGGACTGGACTCAGCCAAAGCATTTTGTGAAGCACATCCTGAACTGGATGCTTATTTTATTTGCTCAGGCGAAGGAGATAAATATGAAACTTATTTTACAGACGGAATGAAGAAATTCATCATCAACGAGAAATAGACACCAAAGGAGCGTATCAAAATATCAAACAGCTACCATTCAAATGGAATGATACCGGAACTCACCACAGATTAATATCCATTCAACACAAAGCAGTTGGTTTCCAATAAAATATCTATGGTGAGTTCCGACATTATTATCTGTAAAAAAACAGCATATTACTGAGCTTTCTGAAACTGCTCTATCAATAAAGTCAGATTAGCAGTAAATAAACGCGCTGATATTGCCAACAAAATGATTCCAAAAAACTTACGAATAACATAAATTCCACCTTTCCCCAAGAAACGTTCGATGCGATCTGTCAACTTCAACACTACATAAACCCAAACCATATTCAATATCAAGGCTACAACAATATTTACAGGAGCATACTCCGAACGTAGGGAAAGCAACGTAGTAAACGCTCCCGCACCAGCCAATAACGGAAAAACCAAGGGGACTAAAGTCGCTTCCTTGATAGGACCTTGATTCTTGAATATCTCGATATCCAGAATCATTTCCAAAGACATGAGAAAAATAACAAAAGCACCCGCCACGGCAAACGAAGCAATATCAACTTGAAATAACTTCAGCATCATATCCCCTGCATAAAAGAAACCTATCAATAAAGCAAAAGAAATGCCGGTAGCTTTATTAGCATTGACATTTCTCCCTTTCTGCTTAAGATTCAATATAATAGGAATAGATCCGATAATATCAATGACAGCAAAAAGCACAATAAACGCACTTAAAAATTCTTGAAAATCAAATGATCCAAACATAAACTCCTCCTTTTTTTTGAATGCAAATATATTTATTTTTTATACAGTCCGCAAGTATTCTGCTTTTAAACATTAGGAGACGGTAAGAAACAATAAAAAAAATAAAAGTTCTTCCACCTATAAATAATAAATCTCGTTTTATCGTTACCTTTGTATGTTAAACTATAACTTAACGAACAACAGAACTTATGGAAATTACAATGTATGATACACTTTTACAACTCCCTCTCTTCCAGGGATTATGTAAAAATGACTTCACCAATATCATAGGCAAGGTAAAGCTACATTTTCGTAAATACAACGCCGATGATATCATTGTGGAACAAGGTGCACCTTGCACTCAATTAATCTTTCTCTTAAATGGGGAGATAATCTCCCAAACAACCGATAACCGACATTCATACGCCTTATTTGAAACTTTTGGAAGTCCTTTCGTTATAGAGCCCTATTCATTATTCGGCATGCAAACCAACTATACAGCGACTTACAAAGCACGTACAGATATTAACATAGTTACCATAGACAAGTTATTTGTATTGAATGAACTGAACAACTACGAAATCTTCCGCCTTAACTATTTAAATATTCTGAGTAATAGAGCACAAGTGGCATACGAAAAATTATGGAACAGCCACATAGGTAATACAGAAGAAAAAATACTGAATTTTTTAGTGCTGCGCTCCATGAAGCCCGAAGGGAAAAAAATCCTTAAAATCAAAATGGAGGATTTGGCGAGTTTGATTGATGAGACACGAATCAATGTGTCAAAAGTGCTGAATGATTTACAGGAACAGGGATTGGTACAACTCAGCAGAAAGGAAATCTCCATTCCGGCGTTGGAAAAACTGACTGAAAAGAATAAATAATCAGGTAAAACCCCATAAAAATGAAAAGCATAGGCATTTCTGCTTGTGCTTTTTTATTTTTAACCTAACTATTTAATATACTTTGTTAAATAAGTAAATAGAATGAGGATAGTGATGCTTTTTTTTAGCAAATTTGTAAGTCAAATAAAATAGTGCTATGACTGAAAATAAAAATCCATTTTTAAAACCCTATAACACCCCTCATGACACGGCTCCGTTCCATCTTATCAAGATAGAACATTATGAACCTGCCTTGTTGGAAGGAATGAAAGAACAAAATGAGGAAATTGATGCAATTGTCAATAATCCCGAAGCACCGACTTTCCAAAATACCATTGTTGCTTTGGAAAAATCAGGTGCGTTGCTAGACCGCGTAACTACTGTTTTCGGCAATTTGATGAGTGCCGAGACCAGTGACGAGATGCAGGAATTGGCAGAAAAAATGATGCCCGTACTGTCCGAACACAGCAACAACATCAGTCTGAATGAAAAACTTTTTGCTCGTATAAAAGCCGTATACGAACAAAAAGACCAGTTACAACTGAAAGGTGAAGACGCCCAACTGCTGCAAAAGACATACGATGGTTTTGTAAGAAGCGGTGCCAACCTGACCGGTGAGGCAAAAGAAAAGTTCCGCCAACTGAATACCGAATTAAGCATATTGACCTTACGTTTTTCTCAGAATCTGTTGAAAGAAACAAATAACTACGAATTGGCTTTGACGGAAAAACAATTGGAAGGATTACCCGAAAGTTCATTGGAAAGTTATGCTCAAACAGCAAAGGATAAGGGAAAAGAAGGCAGCATCATTACATTGGATGCTCCCAGTTTTGTTCCTTTCATGAAATATTGTGATGACCGTTCACTGCGCAGAGAAGTCTATATGGCTTATAATACCCAATGTACACACAATAACGAATACAACAATGTGGACATCATCAAGCAATTGGTAAACATTCGCATGGAACTGGCTCATTTACTAGGCTTCTCCACTTTTGCCGAGTATAAACTGAAAAAGCGCATGGCCGAAACGAGTGATGCCGTATACAAACTGCTCAACCAATTACTGGATGCCTATACCCCTGCCGCCCTAAAGGAAGTGGCAGAAGTTGAAGCATTGGCACGCGAAATGGAAGGCAATGACTTCCAGCTGATGCCATGGGATTGGGCCTATTATTCAGAAAAGCTGAAAAATAAGAAATTCAATCTGAATGAAGAAGAGCTGCGTCCTTATTTTGAGCTGAGCCAAGTAGAGAAAGGTGTATTCGGTCTGGCTACCCGTCTGTATGGCATCACATTTAAAGAAAATAAAGAAATTCCGGTCTATCATCCCGATGTAAAAGCTTATGAAGTATTCGACAAAGACGGAAGTTTCCTGGCTGTACTTTATACAGATTTCCACCCCCGTGCCGGAAAACGTTCGGGCGCATGGATGACCAGCTATAAGGAGCAGTGGATAGAAAACGGAGTCAACAGCCGTCCCCACGTATCCGTTACCATGAACTTCACCAAGCCATCGGCTGGGAAACCGGCATTGCTGACTTTCTCAGAAGTAAACACTTTTCTACACGAATTCGGACACGCCTTGCACGGAATGTTTGCCAATACCACCTATTCAACCATGAGTGGTACCAGCGTATATTGGGATTTTGTGGAGCTTCCATCACAAATTATGGAAAATTTCGCCACAGAAAAAGAATTTCTCAATACATTCGCCAGACATTATCAGACGGGAGAACCCATTCCTGCCGAACTGATCCAAAAGATTGTAGATGCATCCAATTTCAATGTGGCCTATGCCTGCCTGCGTCAAGTAAGTTTCGGCTTGCTGGATATGGCATGGTACACCCGCCGGGAAACATTTGACGGAGATGTCCGCGCTTATGAAAAAGAAGCATGGAAAAAAGCGCAAGTACTGCCCGGAGTGGAAGACACCTGCATGTCCGTACAGTTCTCACATATTATGGCGGGGGGATATTCTGCCGGATACTACAGTTATAAATGGGCGGAAGTACTGGATGCGGATGCCTTCTCCTTATTCAAGGAAAAAGGAATCTTCAATCAGGAAGTCGCCGCTTCTTTTCGGGAGAATATTCTCTCGAAAGGAGGAACGGAACATCCGATGACCCTTTACAAACGCTTCCGTGGACAAGAACCCAGTATCCATGCCTTGCTGAAAAGAAATGGAATCATCAACTAAAAAACCAAACAATATGAAACTAAAGTCTATTCTTTATATACTAATGCTACTCCCTTTCTTATGGAGTTGCAACAATGAAGACGATGTAGAGGAAATCTTTGCAAGCGGCACATGGCATGTAGTGGATTTCTATGGTAAAGCAAATTGGGACAAACGGAACGGAGAGCCCAAATACAATGCAATGGCACACAATCCGGATAAGACTATCGCAACCGAAGGAAGAAAAGCCTTGGATATCATTCATGGTTTCAACATCACTTTCAAAGCGGATGGTACTTTTACAGGAAGCATACAAAATGGAACCATTGAAGGCACATGGCAAGCGGACGGAAAAGACCGGACAGTAAACATAAACTTTACCAAGACTCCGCCTTCAACAAGCTATAACAACGAGTTCATAGAAGCATTGAATAATGCAATATTTTATCAAGGTGACAGCAATGTTTTATTGCTAGCTCCCGAAGGGAAAAAAACTTATATTCAATTTGCACATAATAAGCAAGACTGAAATAATGGAAACGAAAGAAGAGAAACAACTCAAACTCGACAAACGATACATCCGCATGGCTAGTATTTGGGCGGAAAATTCATACTGTGAACGCCGTCAAGTAGGAGCATTGATCGTAAAAGACAAGATGATCATCTCCGACGGATATAACGGAACTCCTGCAGGATTCGAAAATGTATGCGAAGATGACAACGGAGTCACCAAGCCTTACGTACTACACGCCGAAGCGAATGCTATCACCAAAATAGCACGAAGCAACAACAGCAGCGACGGAGCAACCATGTACGTCACCGCATCTCCTTGCATAGAATGTGCCAAACTCATCATCCAAGCAGGAATCAAACGTGTGGTTTACTCAGAAAAATACCGTTTGGAAGACGGGCTTGATTTATTGAAACGCGCAAATATTGAAGTAATCTATATCAATCCCAATGAATAATAGCAAATAAAGATATGAGCAAAAATCGAACATCCCGTTTTATGCCGGTAATCGTTGCAGTAAGCATCGTAACCGGAATATTGATTGGAACTTTTTACGCCAACCACTTTTCAGGAAACAAATTAGGTATCATTAATACTTCATCCAACAAACTGAATGCATTGTTGCGTATCATTGACGACCAATATGTAGATACAGTGAACATGGGTGAACTGGTGGAAGATGCTATGCCGCAAATTCTAGGTGAGCTGGACCCCCACTCTTCTTATATTCCGGCAAAAGACCTGGAAGCTGTAAATTCTGATTTAAAAGGAAGTTTCAGCGGAATCGGTATCCAGTTTACCATCCAGCAAGATACCATCCATGTAAACAATGTCATCCAAGGCGGACCATCAGAAAAAGTGGGTCTGATGGCAGGAGACCGCATCATAGAAGTGGATGACAGTGCCTTTGTAGGAAAAATTGTCACCAACTATGAATCCATGAAAAGACTGAAAGGTCCCAAAGGCAGTGAGGTAAAACTTGGCGTTTTTCGTCCGGGAGAAAAAGAAACTTTACATTTCACCATTGTTCGTGGTGACATACCGGTAAAGAGTGTAGATGCCGCCTATATGCTGAATGACAAATTCGGTTACATAAAAGTAAACAAATTCGGTGAAACGACTTATCCCGAATTATTGATTTCATTAGCCAAGCTAAATCAGGCAAACTGCGAAGGAGTGGTCATCGACTTACGCGGTAATACCGGTGGATATATGGGTGCAGCAATTCAGATGGTAAACGAATTCTTACCCAAAAACAGACTCATCGTTTATACACAGGGACGCAAGTCTCCACGCGAGAACTATACATCCAACGGAACCGGAAGCAGCCAGAAAATGCCCATTGTCGTATTGATGGACGAAGGTTCGGCTTCTGCCAGCGAAATTTTTGCCGGAGCTATCCAAGACAATGACCGGGGGACAATCATCGGGCGCCGCTCTTTCGGAAAAGGGCTGGTACAACAACCTATCGACTTCAGCGATGGTTCAGCTATCCGTCTGACAATTGCCCGTTACTATACTCCGTCAGGACGCTGCATACAGAAACCGTATGTAAAAGGTAATGACGCAAATTATGAAATGGATATCCTGACCCGTTACGAACACGGAGAATTTTTCTCACAAGACAGTATCAAGCAGGATCAAAGCCAAATCTTTGAAACTTCTTTAGGCCGTCCTGTATATGGAGGTGGAGGTATTATGCCCGATATCTTTGTACCACAGGATACTACCGGTATGACTTCCTATTATCGCATGGCTGTTAATCGCGGACTGACCATCCAGTTTGCTTTCCAGTATACGGACAACCACCGTGCCGAAATGCAAAAATATGAAACAGAGGAAAGCCTGCTGCAATATTTGAAGCATCAGAATATTTTGGAACAATTCGCCCGTTTCGCTGAGAACAAAGGGCTAAAACGTCGCAACATATTGATGTATAAATCACAGAAACTGTTTGAAACAAATTTATACGGAAACATCATTTATAATATGCTGGGCATGGAAGCTTATATAGAATACTTGAACAAGAGCGACAAGACTGTCCTCAAAGCATTGGAAGTATTGGATAAAGGTGAATCATTTCCCAAAGCTCCCGAACAACCCATAGAACCAAAAGTAAGCGATGAAGGAACTAAAAAAACAACTGCGCAAGCAGATAGCGCAAGAAAAGCGCCGTCACGGCATCACCGAATTAATAACGAAGTCCGCTGCTTTGCTTGAGAAACTGGAACAGCATCCCAAGTTTGCATCGGCCCGTACCGTTTTGCTCTATTATTCACTGGATGATGAAGTACAGACACATGACTTCGTTGAAAAATGGCACCGGCAGAAAACAGTTTTGCTGCCGGTAGTCAAAGGAGATGAGTTGGAACTTCGTATTTATACAGGCAGGCAAAACCTGAAAACCGGTGAGGCTTATCACATAGAGGAACCGACGGGAGAAGCATTTACAGCGTATGAGAAAATAGACCTCGCCATTATACCGGGTGTTTCTTTTGATGCCCGAGGTAACCGGTTGGGAAGAGGAAAAGGATATTATGACAAATTACTGCCTCTTCTTCATTCCTATAATATAGGTATATGTTATAACTTTCAAGTAAACGAAAAGCTGCCTGTCGAACCTTTCGACCGGAGAATGGATGAAGTCTGGACTGAGAATGGAATATTGAAATAGAATCTATCGTGATACGAACTGTTCCATAAGCTACTCTTACACATTACACTTCTTCAAGTGCGGACTTTACGAGAAAGATAAGAAAAATCCGTTAAAATCCGCACCTGACAAGAAGTATTGCAGGAAACTTCGGGAATACCAAAGAAACAACAGAAGACCATCCTGTCAACGGAAAATAATATTGACTATCACTTGTGCGCCGACCTGCTTATTCAGATTTTTCACCAATAAATCACGCCCCATCATCAACTCTTGACGAAGCACGGATGAAGTGAGATGTACATAAAGAATTTGATTCTTAATATAAAGATTACTCGTATATTTAGTAATGGCAGGTCCCACCACATCTTTCCATGCCTGTATCAGACGATACTCGTTCAGTGGCGCCTCCAAAGCATTCTGCCGGAAGAATTTCCGAATCATTTCCCCTATTTGTTCCGCATCATTACGTTTCATTCAGCCATTTCCTTTCTTTCTGTCACTTCTCCGTCTTCTACAGCAAAGACTTTGTATTCTCTTTCTATCTTCTTCAATATTTTATCCAAATGATCCCGATTGGTATCCGTAATGAAAATCTGCCCGAAACGATCTCCGGCTACCAGTTTTACAATCTGTTCCACACGAAAAGCATCCAGTTTATCAAAAATATCATCCAACAACAATAAAGGAGTAGTATTGCCGCCCGTTTTCTTCAAAAAGTCAAACTGAGCTAATTTCAAGGCGATAAGATAAGTTTTGTTTTGTCCTTGTGACCCCTCCCGCTTTATCGGAAAATCCCCCAACTGCATAATCAAGTCATCTTTATGAACTCCCTTCAACGAATATCCCATTACACGGTCGCGCCGACGGCTCTCCTTGATAATATCCAGCAATCCCCCACTCATAGCATGAGATTCATACGCCAGATTCACTTTCTCTTTATCTTGAGAGATATAAGAATAAAAAGACTGGAAAGTAGGTATAAACTCAGCAATAAACTCACTACGCTTCTTAAAGACGACCTCACCCGCAGATGCCATCATCTCCTCCCATACCAGCATTAATTCCTCATCGAATTCCTGTTCCGATTTCAACAAAGCATTACGCTGCGTCAATGCTTTATTATAACGTATCAGCGCATCCAAATATTCCTTATCATATTGCGATATCACCACATCCATAAAACGACGGCGCCCGTCACTACCTCCTGCAATCAGCTCCGCATCAGCAGGAGACACCATTACAAGGGGAATAAAGCCAATATGATCCGATAAACGGTTATATTCCTTTTTATTCCGCTTGAATTGCTTTTTCTGACGACGTTTCAATCCACAATATACCTCTTCCGGCTCACCTTGGTCTGTTTCATAGAAACCCTGAATTACAAAGAATTCTCCTTCATGACGGATATTTTGCGAATCAATAGGATTAGTGGCACTCTTACAAAAAGAAAGATAATAAACCGCATCCAGCAAATTTGTCTTCCCCATACCGTTTTGTCCGATAAAACAATTCATCTTCGGCGAGAATTCCAATTCCGCCTGCTCCAGGTTTTTATAATTCAATATCGAGATGCGTTTCAGTATCATAGAACTTCTATTTAATTGAGGATACAAAATTAGAGATAAAAACGGGAAAAACTAAAAAAATATGCCTGTAAATTTCATTAATACATAGAAATGAACTACTTTTGCTGACCGAAAAAGAATATCCGAAAAATAATAAAAAAGTAAATATAAAAATGGCAGAACAAAAACACACTCAGGACCCATTAGATATGGAAGAAGCACTGAGTACCTCAGAAGCATTCCTTATCAAGTACAAAGGAAGAATCCTTGGAACTATTGCAGCAGTAGTGATTATCATAGCTGGTTTCATGGGATATAAGCATTTTATTTCTGACCCCAATGAAGTAAAAGCATCAGAAGCTTTATTTAAAGGAGAACAATATTTCGGAGCTGATAACTTTGAAACCGCATTGAATGGTGACAGTATCGGTTACAAGGGTTTTCTGAAAGTAGCAGATGAATTCAGTGGAACCGCTGCTGGTAATTTGGCCAATGCTTATGCAGGTATCTGCTATGCACAGTTGGGTAAATATGAAGATGCAGTGAAATATTTGGATAAATTCAGTGCTAAAGACCAGCTGGTGAGCCCTGCCATTTTGGGAACTATCGGTAACTGTTATGCTGAAATGGGACAATTGGACAAAGCTGCAGGAACTTTGCTGAAAGCAGCGGATAAAGCAGACAGCCAGGCATTGAGTCCTATCTATTTGATCCAAGCTGGTCAATTGTTCGAAAAGTTGGGCAAGAATAGTGAAGCTGTTAAAGCATACACTTTGGTGAAAGAAAAATACTTCAATTCTTACCAGTCAATGGACATTGATAAGTACATCGAACGTGCATCCATCAAATAAGAAAAGAATATACCTTAATGATATAAAGAGGTTGTCTGCACCTGTGTACAGATAACCTCTTTCTTTTATTAAACCACTAAAACTAAAAAACAATGGCAACAGCGTATCATAACTTATCTGATTACGATTTCAATTCAGTTCCTAATGCAGAAAATATGCGTTTCGGTATCGTAGTATCCGAATGGAACAATAACATTACCGGCCCCCTATTGGAAGGAGCCATAAGTACCTTGAAGAAACATGGCGCAAAAGATAAAAATATTTTAGTACAAACAGTACCCGGCAGTTTTGAACTGACTTTCGGTTCTGCACAAATGATAAAAAGTGGAAAAGTAGATGCAGTGATTGCAATAGGCTGCGTAGTTCGTGGCGATACTCCGCACTTTGATTATGTATGTGCCGGTACCACTCAAGGTATTGCCCAACTGAATGCCGAAGGAGATATTCCTGTAATCTATGGTTTGATTACTACCAATACTATGCAACAAGCAGAAGACCGTGCCGGTGGGAGATTAGGAAATAAAGGGGATGAATGTGCAATAACTGCCATCAAAATGCTCGATTTTAAAGAGAAATTGCAAAAAACGCAGATTTTTTGAAAAAAAGTTCTTGTATAATTTGCATATTCAAAAAAAAGCCGTACCTTTGCATCGCAATTGAGAAACAAACCTACTCAATGAGAGAATTGAGATAGACTCTTAAAAGCGAATGGGCAAATACCAGAGTGGCCAAATGGGGCAGACTGTAAATCTGCTGTCTTTCGACTTCGGTGGTTCGAATCCATCTTTGCCCACAAAAAATTGCGGAAGTAGCTCAGTTGATAGAGCATTAGCCTTCCAAGCTGAGGGTCGCGGGTTTGAGCCCCGTCTTCCGCTCTTAAGAGAATCCTGAAAGTCAAGCAATTGACATTCAGGATTTCTTCTTTATAGATGGTTTGATAACGCTGGTTTAACCGTGTGAGTTAAACTGAGAGTTAAACCAAGAACAGCATGAATGCTACAATTACAGTGGTGTGCTACAGGTCTAAAACTTTATCAAATGGCGAGCACCCATTAATGTTACGCATCTGTAAAGATGGGAAGAAGAAGTACCAAAGTTTAGGAGTTTCCATTAAGGCTAATCAGTGGGACTTCGCAAGAGAGAGACCTAAACCCACCTGCCCCAATAAGGAATACATTTTAAAACTTATCCTTGACAAGCAGGCTGAACTTCAACAGCGGATGCTGGAGTTGAATACTGAACAGAAGGAGTACACAACTACTACCCTGCTCCATGACGAGCACAAGAAGTTTGAACTCAAAACAGTGAAACAGTTCTATCAAGAATTGATTGAGCAGTACAAAGCTAATGACAAATGTGGAAACAGGCTTATCTATAAAAGCTCCTACAACTCTATCAATGTCTTTACCAATGGTAATTTAGAGATTCCATTTAGTGCAATAGATGTTGCATGGCTCAACAAGTACGAGAAGTGGCTACGCTCCAAAGGCAACAAAGAGACCACCATGAGCTTGATGTTCCGTACCCTACGCAGTGCATACAATAAAGCCATTGAAAGTAAATGCGCACGTAAGTCTGATTATCCATTCAATGATTACAGGATAAGTAAGTTTGATGTAAGTACAGAGAAGCGGGCTATCGCTAAAGCTGACGTACTGAAATTCTCAACAGATGTCCGTCCCATTGGTAAGCAGCAATATGTTCAACTTAGTAAGGACATATTCATATTTAGCTATCTGTGTGGCGGCATCAATTTTACTGATATAGCCAATCTGACTAAGGATAATATCATAGAAGGGAAACGGCTGCACTACATTCGCCAAAAGACAGGTAAACTCATCAAGTTGGGATTGTCAGAAGAAGCCTTACAAATCATTAGGCGATATGCAGTAGAGAGTAAAGGCTACCTGTTCCCCATTCTCAATGCTCAGTTGCATAAGACACCATTGCAAAAGCAGAACAGAATACATAAGATGCTGGGAAAGGTCAATAAGAACCTAAAATTACTTGCAGCACAGTTTGGAGTTGAAGCCAATCTTACAACCTACGTGGCAAGGCATTCATTCGCAAGCGTCTTAAAGAAGTCTGGTGTAAACATTGCATTGATAAGTGAAGCGTTAGGACATTCAGACCTAACAACTACACAAATCTATCTTGATAGTTTTGACAACGAACAGATAGATGCAGCCATGAAGAATTTACTCTAAGCTAATAATTCCCCACTTGTAGCAATGCAGGTGGGGATTATTTTTTAATTTTGCGCAGAATTGGAGCAGGAAGTACTTATGGAAGATAACCAAAATATAGAAGAACAGAATATTCTCCCCAAGATGGATATAGATTTGTTAACTGAAATGGAGCAAAGCATGGAAGATGATTTCAAGCGTGAATATCAGCAGGAAGATGTTACATCCATTCTTAACAGCATAGAATATATCAGAATCTATTGCAGGAACTTCCCACTATTTAATGGGGACGATTACCAGCCGCTTCAAGCACCATTCGCATACTATCGTAGTCGCAATACATATTTAAAGGAGCTACCATTTACAGAAGATGAGTTCTATAATTTCACACTGCTACAAGAGGCTATCAACAAATTGGAGTTACAACCCCAACCAACCTTTGAGTTCATTGCATTCTTATACCACATCATCAAGGTGTGGAGCGAGAACCAAATAACCACAGGGATTAACAGGGTAAACAACATTCTCTCCATCTTAGAGGAACAGCCCAATGCCAAACTAAAAATGAATATCAAAGTAGATGGCAAGAACTTCGAGTTCGAGAACTCCCTATTCATTCACTCTATGCTTGAATTTTATTCTTCCCATGAACAGGTTTCACACTATCTTGTGGAGCGAGAGAATAAAAGAGTACGAGAGCGCACTATCCAATATTCTTTGGTCAAGACATTGCTGGATTATCTTCCCATTAAAGTAAAGAAGCCAGAGGATGTAAAATTTGTACAAGCAGAAAGAGACTTAGCCCTATGCACCTTATATCTCTGCAAATTGCTCACAGGAGACCCTGCATATGTCTGCACTAAAGACAATAACATTACATTTGACAGCTTGATGAGGGCTTTCAAAGACTTCAATATTACGCTCAATCGAATGCTAACTTAATGATATTCAGTAGAGAAACTTTAGATTAATAAAACTTACTCTTACATACTCTATTTAAGAGATATATCTTTGCACCGCTTTCAGAAAGCTGGCAGGCACGTTGCCGCAGACTAATCACTGAAAGCCCCAAAGACATGAAGAACTTAAATTTATTGTTCATCGAAGGTAACCGCACTAAAATTGACAATTCTAACGTAGTTGAATCTTACAACAAGATTAAGGCATGGGGATTCATTGAAACAATGCCTATTGAATACTTCCCAATGGAAGAAGCTAAGAATAAATTAGGCGGTAGAAAGTTGTACAAACCTGCTATTGCTCGCAAGAAAGGAGAGGGCTCTGCTACTATCAGCAATTTCGAGATTAAAATGGTTGAAGTACAGGAAGCAGACTATGACAAGTACGACGGTGTTTGTGGCGATGGTCAGCATAGAACAATAGCCCTCATGTTTGATGAATTGAAAGATGTTACAGCTACTTATCAGCCAGTAAAACTCTCTAAAGAGAATATGGATATATTGGCTTACATATCAATACGTAACAATGGCAGGAAATGGTCTAATGATGATTTTTATGCTTCCAATATTTCAACAGGAGATACTAATGCAGACTATATCCTTAATAAAAGGAAAGAAGGCTATATTCCTGCATTCCTTTTCAACGTTTATACTCTTGGAACATCTAATCTGACAGCAGCACAAATCAAGTCAATCCAACAAGGATATAAGAAACTCTCTGACTTTAGTAAAGTCCAAATCAGCAAAGACACACAAGATAAGGGAGATAGAATCTTAGCAGCATTAGAATCTAACAGCTTCTTCTCTAATGATAGGTTTACTGGACGTTTTGGAGCAGGATTGAAAGCATTCTTTACTGAATGCAAGGATATAGAAATAGTTGTAAACACTATCAACCATATCAATAAAGAGAATTGGAATAAGTACTTCACCCCAATCGCAGGTCAGAGCATGGAAGCTAAATCTTACAAGGAAGCTTTGGCTAAATTGGCAGGACAAGTAACGAAGTAACCTGTTCGATAGCCCATATGGCAGGTGGGCTTTCTCTTCCCAAGTTCTTAGACATTCTGAATAGTCTAAAGTCTGATTCTTAAATATGTGGTCTTATCATTAGTTCCCCACTTATGGAATTACTATCTTTACAGTACCATAGACAGATAATCCTACCACACAGATTGACGGACTACAAACTATTCAGAATATCAAAATGGAAGAATTTACCTATGAACAGATAAGGGCTAAGGCTCTTAAACAAGGAGTAAAAGATAACAAGGTTCACATTGGATTGTGGGCTAACCTTAATAATTATCTAAAAACAAGGAGAAAGAAGAATGGAAAGGTTACGACCTATTATATTGCATTGCAGAAATTGGCTTACTGACAAGATAAAAATTGGAGCAGAGAGATTCATATTGTCTAATTTAGGAGGTGTGCTTATTCACTTTTTACTGCGTGCCTAAACACCCCCTCTCTACACTCCTACACTACATTCCAAATAAGACCCATGCAATGTCCTAACGGACACCGCAAAGGTAATCTGTAAGCTGGGAGTGACTAAAATCAATGATATGTGGATTTATAACAATCATTTCTATAACAAGCTGAGCGAACTTAGAAAATCCAACAGGTTAAGTTCCTCTAAAGTGAGATTCTTATTAAAGACCAACCAAATCATTTTAATCAAACATATTGAGCGATTGCCTTATGAAGCTACCATTCAAGGAATATACAGTAATGAGCAACAATCTGATTCAAAAGTTGGGTTGTGCTGATGTTTACAGAACATACGTGTTACTATTGATAACAGACAAATATACGCTGACCACTGACACTACGATAGACCAGCTTGCATCATACGTTGGAGAGAAACCTGCCAACTATAAAGGTGGTAAGAGTTCCCAATCATTCAATGACAAGTTAAGAGCCACAGGAGAAGTCAGCATACAGAATAAAGACAGTGGTAAGAAAGATAGAACCTGGACTGATTATATATTCTTTCCTGTCAGTTTTGGGCATTACAGAAGAATCAACAGAGAGTTTTACGATTCATACAACAATACTCTGGATTTAAAACTAAGAGGATTCATCCTTAAATTGTTCAGTGCAGCAGAACCACACAGCCATACTATTACCTTATCTGTAAGGAGAATGAAAGAACTAATCCACATGGGACATGATACTATCTCCAATTATATAGAGCAACTAAGGGATATGGACTTATTGGATGAAGTTGGAGATACAATCATATTAAAGGCTAAAGGTCTTATTATAGACTTGCCCAAAGATAAATATGTGGAGGAAGTGAAAGCTGACTTTGAACACATGATAGCATTTAACGAGAGCAGAGGAAACCCCATTTCAAGGGAGTGCATGATTTATAAGAAGTACAAAGAGAATAACTTTAAGGGAGTTAAGGATATGCACGCTCTTATGAAATCATTATCAAGTGGATTGGTAGGCAGGAAGCAGGAGGCAAAGGACAAGGAAGAACTGCCAGATTTAATCTTATAATGTGACAATATATAAGGTGAAGAATGGACTTTATAACCCAAATCTCCAAAATGTTGCACGAGATACCATACTCCTAATTTATACCCCCTCTCGCCAAGCAGAATAAAAACGGAATTGGTCAGACACCTACCCACCCCCTCAACCATTATAAATTTTACTATTCACCTCACATCATTCATGGATTTCTTAAAGCGATACACAATACAGACATAATAGTAATACAGTCTAATTGTAATATCACTTAAAAGTAATTCAGCGAATTGTAGTAAAGTTCAAATCGTTATGGAGTAATCCAAGACGATATGGACTTTGCCAATTCCAGAATTAAATCAATCAATAATCATTTAAACAGTTTATCATTATGAGAAATTTAGTTATCATGCCAGCTATGGCACAGAACCGTGAGAGAATGAATTTGGGTGAATACGCAGAAGAAGCTACAATTATTGTGGACGAACCTGTAAGACCTGCCAAACATTTCATTGAAGCCAACACACAGGAAGCGACTTTGCAGCATCTGAAACATGAGTGCATTACTCCTGTGTTCTCCAAAGACAACGAACTGACCATCAACCATGCTGCATTTGTGGAAACCATACAAGATGCAGCCCAATCATTCTTTAATGGTGAGAAAGTGGAACAAGCAGATATAAGAGTAAGCCACATTATCAAAGGCAGAATCCCTGAAGCTATCCATAAGCCAGCCAACCAACTGTTGGAATCTGACAAGACCATTTATT